>OGYB01000010.1_pt1 | contig 191949 bp, 167 predicted proteins | sample 1576421 | NCBI WGS metagenome assembly OGYB01 (sample SAMEA3541577, study PRJEB24748) | human gut metagenome | biome: human gut; feature: human-associated habitat; material: faeces | place: China | collected 2012
GAGCATTTGGAAACCTACCATAGAAATATGACAAGGCGCTGGGTGCTTAGCCTACTCAAGACGGTTCGTAAGTTTTTCGGAGAGGCGATTGTGGTCACTCAGGAGGTAGAAGATATAATCTCATCACCCATTGTCAAGGAGTCCATTATCAATAATTCCGACTGTAAAATCCTACTCGACCAACGTAAGTATATGAATAAGTTTGATGCGATACAAGCACTGCTTGGACTGACGGAAAAGGAGAAAGCACAAGTGTTATCCATCAATATGGCGAACAATCCGAGCCGACTGTACAAGGAGGTTTGGATAGGGCTTGGAGGGACACAATCTGCTGTGTACGCCACAGAAGTATCAATGGAAGAGTATCTTACCTATACCACCGAAGAGACAGAGAAATTGGAACTGTTCAACCTTGCTGAAAAACTCGATGGCAATATAGAGTTGGCTATTAAGCAGCTTGCCGAGAGCAAGCGAAATAAAAGTTAAGCAATGAACCACTCCAACAAGGTACGAGCAAATGCCAAAGTGAAAACAGAGATTGTCAAATTAAGGAATATCTGTGGCAACTGGGTAAGTAGTTACCAATCTCCACCGATACGGATTTTTCACGATGGTAAACGATACCGATTACAACTCTCGATGCGTAACACGGAGTTTATCACTACTATCCATCAGGTTAAAGGAGATACATTTATCGACTTGTTCGGACGTATTCACTTAGCTTATGATTCAGAAAACGAGGTATTAGCTCTCTCCATTGAGGGATTATACCACAGAGATGATGATTTTCAATAATCCACTAAAATCCACAAGAAAATGAGAACGAAATTTTCAATGTTATGTATCGGGCTAATGCTCTTTACATACTCAGCAAAAGCACAGTTTGCAGTCATTGACCCTGTAAACATCGCTACAAGTATTACCAATAGCGTACAACAAATTGTGCAGACCTCTTCGACGGCTGCCAACATGGTGAATAATTTTCAGGAGACTGTAAAACTTTATCAACAAGGTAAAAAATATTACGACGCACTCAAGTCAGTAACCAATTTGGTGAAAGATGGTATCAAGGTTCAAAAGACCATTTTGATGGTTGGCGAGATTTCAGACATCTATATCAATAGTTTCCAAAAAATGATGAACGATAAAAACTACACGGTTGAAGAATTGGGGGCAATCGCTTTCGGATATTCAAAATTACTGTCTGAAAGTGCCGATGCTTTATTGGAACTGAAAGACGTAGTCAATGTAAACGGCTTGTCGATGAGCGACAAAGAGCGGATGGATATTATTGACCGCACATTCAACTCCGTAAAAAACTACCGCAATTTGGTGAGCTATTATACCAACAAGAATATTGCGGTGAGCTACCTGCGTTCCAAAAAAGCAGGTGATATGGATAGGGTGATGGCTCTGTATGGTGGTAATGACAGATACTGGTAAGCCATGATATTAGCAGCAGTTGAATTTGACAATCTCCATCAGATATTAAGAGGTCTGTATGTTGAGATGATGCCTCTTTGCGGTAATATGGCAGGGGTGGCAAAAGGGATTGCAGGACTTGGAGCATTGTTCTACATCGCTTCTAAAGTGTGGCAAGCCTTGGCAAGAGCCGAGCCGATTGATGTCTATCCGATGCTACGACCTTTTGCCATTGGTCTGTGTATCATGTTTTTCCCCACCATTGTACTGGGAACTATCAACGGGGTGTTAAGTCCCATTGTGCAGGGAACTCACCAAATGCTACAATCCCAAACGATGGATATGGATGCTTATCGAAAACAGAAAGATAAACTCGAATACGAAGCGATGATGCGTAGTCCCGAAACTGCCTTCTTGGTTAGTAACGAGGAGTTTGACAAGCAGATTGAGGAGTTAGGTTGGGGCGTAAAGGATATAGCCACGATGGGCGGAATGTATGTCGAGCGGAGTATGTACAATATGCAGAAGTCTTTTAGAGAGGGGTGTAGATACCTTTTGGAACTTCTTTTTGCGGCTACCGCATTGGTAATCGACACGATTAGAACCTTTTTCTTGATTGTTCTTGCCATCCTTGGCCCGATTGCTTTTGCCATATCGGTCTGGGATGGGTTTCAGTCCACGATGACACAGTGGATAACGAGATACATTAGTGTCTATTTATGGCTACCTGTTTCGGATTTATTTAGTTCTGTCCTTGCCAAAATACAGGTTCTGATGTTGCAAAATGACATCAAGGAGTTGGAAAGCAATCCCAATTTTTCGCTTGATGCTTCAAATAGTGTTTACATTGTGTTTATGATTATTGGCATTATCGGCTATTTCACCATTCCAACGGTGGCAGGGTGGATTATTCAAGCCGGAGGCGGTGGTAACTTCAATCGTAATGTGAACAATACAGCAAGTAAAGCAGGCTCAATGGCAGGCGGTGCGGCAGGTGCGGCGGTGGGCAACATAGGCGGCAGATTATTAGGAAAGTAGGGGTCACAGACCCTTTTGTTAACAATTAAAACAGTAAAACAATGGAATTTAAGTCATTAAAAAACATTGAGAGTAGTTTCAAACAAATACGGCTCTTCGCGATAATCTTTATTTGCCTGTGCGTAGGCATTGCAGGATACTCCATTTGGAGTTCCTACAATTTTGCCGAAGCACAACGTGAGAAGATTTACGTACTGGATGGTGGAAAGTCGTTGATGCTTGCTCTCTCGCAAGACTTGGCACAGAACCGTCCGGTGGAGGCACGGGAACACGTAAAGCGTTTTCACGAACTCTTTTTTACGTTGTCGCCCGACAAAAGTGCGATTGAAAGTAATATCAAACGGGCGATGTTACTCTCCGACAAGAGTGCTTTCAACTACTATAATGACCTTGCAGAGAAGGGTTACTACAACCGTATCATTAGCGGAAATATCAATCAGGTGTTACAGGTCGATAGCGTGGTGTGCAACTTCGATAAGTATCCTTACAAGGTTGTCACTTACTCCAAACAGATGATTATCCGTGAAAGTAATGTAACGGAGCGTAGTCTGGTCACAAGGTGCAACTTGCTCAATTCGGTACGTTCCGACAATAATCCTCACGGCTTCACTATTGAGGCTTTTGAGATAGTAGAAAACAAAGACATTCGTGTCATAAACAGATAATCAGATGAAAATCAAAGAGAAGATAGTCCAATTTCAAGATTGGACGGATGACAAGCTACGTCAGTTTTGCGGACGAATGAGTCCCGAAAAGCGGCTTGTTATATTACTTACCATGTTTGCTCTATTTGGCTTCGGCTCTATCTATATAATGGGGAGTGCCATTTATCAGATAGGTAAAAATGAGGGACAACAAATCGAAATTGAGCATATCAAGCAACTACGACTAAACTCGAAAGACAGTATTAACCAATTTAATTACAACGATTATGAAAGAGAGTAATGAGGTCAAAACGCCTCAATCCGATGAGAGCAAGCACGCTCAAAAGGAACGGATGAAGAAGATGCTTATCTATCCGCTCATGGTGCTTATATGTGGGGTTTCCATCTATTTCATCTTTGCTCCAAGCGAAGAGGAGAAGGCACAAGAGCAAGATGGTTTCAATACGGAAATTCCGATGCCCAAAGGCAGTGCGATGACGGATGACAAGAAAAGTGCGTATGAGCAAGCCGGATTGGAGCAGAAGAAAAAGGAACGTAATCGTTCAATGCAAGACCTCGCCTCCATGTTCGGTGATGATGAAGAACTGAATCTATTGCCTGAAGAGGAAACCGAACCACGCAAGAATTATGGCGGAAGTGGTGGGACAGAAAGACCTTACGAAACTATTCAAAATTCCAACAAGGCTTATAAGGACATCAATCGTCAGTTAGGCAACTTCTACGAAACGCCCAAAGAAGATCCCGAAAAAGAGGAGTTAGAAAAACAGGTAGAGGAACTCAACGCAAAGTTGTTGGATAATGCAACTAAGAGAAATCCTATTGACGAGCAGGTTGCCCTTATGGAGAAGTCCTACGAATTGGCGGCAAAGTATATGCCGTCAGGACAACAACAAGGTTCACCATTTGGTGGCAGTGCTCAGGCAGTCCCAACAAACACTCCGGCTTCTGTCAATGGCAAATTTAAGGCTGCTCCAGTAAAAGGCGTTACTCGCCGAACCGTTTCGGGACTACCACAGGAGATAAGTGACTCGGCATTTATGGCAGACTATTCAAAACCTCGCAACATGAGCTTTCATACGGCAGTCGGCACAGGCTCTGCAATTGAAAAGAACACCATCAAAGCGTGCGTTCACGAAACAACGACGCTGACCGACGGACAGAGCTTACGTCTTCGACTACTCGAACCGTTGCAGGCTGGTACGATCATTATCCCCCGAAACAGCATCATTACAGGTGCAACGAAAATTACAGGTGAGCGGTTGGATATTGAAATTACATCGCTTGAGTATGGAGGTATGATTATTCCGGTGGAGTTATCTGTTTACGATACCGATGGGCAGGCGGGGATATTCATTCCCGGCTCAATGGAGATGAACGCCGTCAAGGAGATGGCAGCCAATATGGGTTCAAGTCTTGGCACAAGCGTTTCAATAACCAATCAGGGAGCGGGCGACCAACTATTGGCAGAACTCGGTAAAGGGGTTATTCAAGGTGGCTCTCAGTATCTCGCAAAAAAATTCCGTATCGTAAAAGTAACTGTAAAGGCAGGGTATAATTTGATGCTCTTTGTTGACAAAAACTAATTCACAATCAATTATCAATCGGGCGAAAGCTCACCACTAAAATCCAAAGTAAAATGAAAAAAGTATTTTTAGCTATTACCCTTATGATGGGCGTAATGGGTGCTAATGCACAAGAGACAACAGGTGACCTCTATCACGGTTTAACCAAGAAACTAACCTTCGACCGGATGATACCATCGCACGGTTTAGAGGTGACGTATGACAAGACGGTACATATCATCTTCCCCTCATCGGTGACTTATGTAGATTTAGGCTCTGCCAATTTGATTGCAGGCAAAGCGGACGGAGCGGAGAATGTGATTCGTGTAAAAGCTACGGTCAAGAATTTCCAAACAGAAACCAACTTTTCAGTGATTACCGACGACGGCAGTTTCTATACGTTCAATGTGAAGTACGCCGATGAACCTCTGCTACTCAATATCGAGATGAAAGACTTTATCCACGATGGTAGCGATGTGAACCGTCCGAACAATGCTCTTGATATTTATCTCACGGAGTTAGGCAGCGAGTCGCCAAAGTTGGTGCGATTGATAATGCAGTCCATTCACAAGAACAACGACAGAGAGATAAAGCATATCGGTTGCAAAAGTTTTGGTATTCAGTATCTTTTGAAAGGATTGTACACGCATAACGGGCTCTTGTATTTTCACACACAGATTAAGAACTCATCCAACGTGCCGTTTGATGTGGACTTTATTACCTTCAAAATTGTGGATAAGAAAGTAGCCAAGCGTACTGCCATTCAGGAACAAATCATCTTTCCGCTACGTGCATACAACTATGCTACACAGGTTGGTGGTAACAAAAATGAGCGTTCCATTTTCACGATGCAGAAATTTACCATTCCCGAAGATAAGCAGTTGGTAGTGGAGCTTCACGAAAAGAGCGGAGGCAGACACCAATCGTTCATCATCGAGAATAGCGACATTGTGCGTGCAAAAGTGATTAACGAATTGAAAATCAAATAATGAATAGATTCTTATATCTAATAGTAGCGTTGCTTGCCCTGACGGGGCAAGCTAACGCCCAACGATACCTGCCGGGAATGAAAGGTATCCAACTGACTGGCGGAACGGTGAACGGTATCGACCCGCAAAAAGCATTTCATGCAGGAGTGGCGGTGGCGACCTATACCAAGAACGGCAACCGTTGGGTTATTGGTGGTGAGTATCTGCAAAAACGGTTTGGTTACAAGGATATTCAGATACCCGTGGCTCAATTCACAGGCGAAGCAGGATACTACTTCAAATTCCTTTCAGATGGTAGTAAAACCGTATTCTTATCTATTGGTGGTTCTGCATTAGCAGGTTACGAAACAAGTAATTGGAGCAAAAAGCAACTCTTTGACGGTTCTACGCTCCGAAACAAAGATGCGTTTATATATGGTGGAGCAATCACCCTCGAACTCGAAACCTATATCACTGACCGGATCGTCTTTCTTATCAACGCCCGTGAGCGTGTTCTTTGGGGTTCGTCTGTTGGAAAATTCAATACCCAATTGGCTATAGGACTAAAATTTATCATCAACTAAAATGGAAATAGCAATGAAAATATCAATATCCATCTTTATGGTAGCCATTACAGGGCTACTACTGGTAGGCTGCACCGACAAACTCGATATTCAGCAAGCCTACTACTTTACACTCACCACAATGCCTGTGCAAAAGAAAATCAAGCAAGGTGAGACTGCTGAAATTCGCTGTCAGCTCAATCGTACCGGAGTCTACAACAATGCTACATACGAAATAGTCTATTTTCAGCCTGACGGTAAAGGGATTCTCAAAATGGATGACAATACAGTATTCTTACCCAACGATTTTTACAAACTTGACCGTGAAACATTTCGGCTGTATTATACCTCCCAATGCTCCGACCAACAGCAGATAGACATCACCATCCGTGATAATTTTGGAGGTAGGTACGACCTCTCTGTCAAGTTTCAGAACGATAGCGATAAAGAAGAATAATCCGATATTACAGCAATAGTGCCCGACTAATTATCGGGCATTGTTATTTCTATGGTAGAGGTATCTTCAGTTGTATTGCTTTCAGAGGCTTGTAATGCTCTTCGTTTTTGTTTCTCTTTCTTTGCCTTCTCGTCTTTAATCTTATGCTCTTTAATAATTTGAGCCAACGGTTTAATCTCGTCAGGTGTCTCTCTCTTAAAGCGTTTGAAGTATATTTCTTCAATAAACTGAGGTAGTGGAGCTTTCCACGGTTCTTGTTTGTGGTTATCAACCTTGCCCAATTTATCAGGGCTAAGTACCAACTCTCTTGCCATCTGAACATATTTGTCAGATAGGCGATGTTTCGGGCTTTATGAAAAGCTCCGTTTTAAAGAGGTGGAATATTCAGCTATGCGGTATTACACAAATAAACAGACCTGCTTTGGATAACTTTTTGAAAAAGAGCTGATAATTGTTTGTCAGCTCTTTTTTTATGACTATTTTTGCTCAAAAATATGTTATGGGATATAGAAATGGTAATTATTCGGCTTTTTATGTGAGTGAGCCTTTTAGTGAGTCATCTTTAGGTGCAAATGCCACAAAAGACTTTCAATATTATAATTTGTTAAGAGCATGGAAGGGTAACGATAGCTCGTTTCCTTTTAATGATTCGCATGACAAAACATATAGTGTTCGTGACGGAAGTGATTGGGAAAAGACACTTAAGCCAAGATTGAGAGAAAGATTGGACTCTTCAAAGAATATTATTTTTTTTCTTAGTTCTGTAACAAAAAACTCAAGAGCATTGAGAGAGGAGATCGATTATGGAATTAATACGCTTGGACTTCCAGTGATTGTTATATATCCTGAATATTCATAAACAATCATTATTGACTCCGTCAGGTGGAGGTCTAAATAGCACTATTAAATCTCTTTGGGATAATCTTCCTATTTTCAGAGATTCAAAATCAAAGATTCCTGTTTTACATGTTCCCATGAGCAAGGATTTAATTAAATATGCTTTAAATAATTCTGATTTTTGTGTAAATAATAAATGTAAATCAAACGATTATTTCTATAAAGTGGAATAGTTATGGGAAAAGTTACTTTTTGTGATAAACGCTAAATATTATGGACTAAAAAAATGAATTTAACTTGGCTAAATAGCCCCAAATTATGGAAAGACAGTATTGCTACTGGATTTGCTATACTCGCCGTTATAGAAACAGTATTAGCTATTTCTTTAATTTCCTTTGAGTGCCTATGGGGACACCTAAATTGGTTCACAAGGGTATTGTTAATCTTGGGGTGTTTCACGTTAATAGTTGTCGCAGTATTTTTATTTAAATACTTTCTATCTAAAAGAGGTGTGTGTTTGACAATTCGTGGAATGACAATTCACATCAAGCATGGGGATATTTTCAAACAAAGTAAATGGAAAGTAATAGCTTTTAATGAATTTTTCGACACCACCGTTGACGATATTATTATAGCACATAATACCTTAAATGGAGCATTTATAGATCATCACGTCGAAGATTTAGATGATTTAAAAAGCTGTATTCAAAATGCACCTGAACACTCAAAATTGCGAGGTCGAGAAAAAAATGGTAAGATAAGCTATCCTCTGGGGAGAATAATTATTTATAAAGATTATATGCTTCTTGCTTTTACTCATTTCATTAACAATGAAGCGAGACTTACTCAAAAAGATTATGAGGATTGTTTAAGGATAATGTGGACGGAGATAAGCCGAACTTATGCCAATAGACCTATTTTCATCCCACTTTTAGGATCAGGAATAACAAGATTCGATGGGACACCACATAAATCTAAAGCCGATCTTTTGAAGTGTATGATTTGTACTTTAAGAACCAGTGGAGTTAATATAAACCAACCTATAACAATTCTTCTGACGAAAGAAGCAATGGAGGAAATTAATATTTATGAAATTAAAGGGGCGAAATAATTATAATTTGCAGAATAAGAACTTACATAGCAGTAGATTGGGATAACGACAGTAATGCCGCTGAGTTGTTAAATAAATGAAATGTAAGTAGCTTTTATAGTTTATCGTTTACGAATGCTTACGATTTACAACAGGCACGAGATGGGAAGTCTTATTGTAGTGTAAAAAGTTCTCTTGCGAAAAGGCTCAATGCGTTTTTTTTATTCTACCGACTATCTCTGTGTAAAGTTGGGCACAACTCATTGTCTGCTACAAGAATATGAAAGTGGTGTTTTGTTACTTTTTCACCGCTCAGGCTCACCGAAAAAAGTACCGAGCGGAATCTCTCCGCTCGCTTGTAATCATTTCTACTACTCATCGCTTTCTGTGTCGTCGTTTTGTTCTTCGACCTTTGTTTTTTTGATTACCTCTATCTTCTCTGCTATCTTCTCGTGGCGTTTGTCGTACACCTCGTTATGCTTGGTTTCTATATTGGCAAGCTCTTGGGGTAGGTGCTGGCGTGTGAACTCCAATAGCAGGTTTTCCGTTGCACCCTCTAGGAAAGCATCTTTCAAGTGAGCCACAATAAAGTCCCTGCGGATTGTGTTTTTTATCTCATCGGTAAGATTATGGATGATTTGCAATTTGTCATCATCACACAAATGGTATCTCTTCTCGGTTATACCCAACTCTGCAAAATGTTCTTGTTTGGTAAAGGAGAGCATTCCAAAGTAGGTCAGTTGCTCCTCGAATAGAGTAAAATCCCCTTTTAAGTCAGTGTCTTTATAGAGTCTCTTGGTATCATCTATTATCTTTTCGTTGGATAGTTCCCTGTTGCGAGCATCTTGTTTCTCTAATTTGGTAAGAGGAGTTACCGGAGCATCGCTACTTGATGATTGTGTGGCTTGTTCTTCCTGTTCTTGGGTACGGTAGCATAGGATGATGTTTTTATCCTCAATCTTGGCATACATGGTGACTTTGCCCTCTTCGTACAGTTTATTCACCTCTTTTACATTGATTGTATATTCATATAATGCCGTCTCATATTCATTATGTACCTCTTCGTACTCATCCATATCGGGTGCGATGGGTGGAGTAGGATAATCTTTACTACAACGCAACTCCGAAATATCATAACCTAAGTCGGTCAATCGTTCTACTGCATCGCTATCGTAACGGTATGGGGCATGGCAGAGTGTGAGAGTCGGATTTTTGGTCGCTATCTCGGTTGCCTTACTCACAAGGAACGTGATATTCTTCTCTTTCAAGCACGTTTTGAGTGAACAGTTACCGCAACCATCTGCATCGGCAAAGAGGTTTTGATTATTGCTATTATACTGACAATCGTAACACGCTGTCTTGTCAAAAAAGTAGTTATTTAAGTCAGTGGTATAACTCTGCTCGATACGTTTTGCTATCTCTTTTGCTTTGAGATTACGCCAACTATTGTAGTTCTGTTCGCTCTCGAAATGGGCGGTATAGATGTCAGTCTGCACTTCGGGGCTGTACTTACATAGTTCGGTAGCTGTCGCTAAATTGATTTCCTCTTGTTCTAATAGTGCAACCAGTTCGGGAATAAGACTATTTAGGCGTATTCTACTGCGGATGTAGCTCTCGGACTTGCCAAACTTCAGCATCAACTGAGCGGTGTCGTATCGGTTGTTGTCGATAAGATGATGGTATGCTGTTGCCTCCTCGATGGGTGAAACGTCCGTCCTTTGCAGGTTCTCGGTTAAAGCGTACTCCATTGCTGTGTTATCTGATAACTCTCGGATAAGTACAGGGATGATTTCAAGTCCTGCAAGCAGGGCAGCACGGTATCTGCGTTCACCGTACACTATCTCATACTCATTTCCTATTGGGCGTACCATAATCGGCTGTAATACTCCCTGCTCACGGATACTGTCGGCAAGCTCCGTTAGGTCTGCATCACGGAATGTCTTACGAGGGTTAAATTTACTCGGTTTAATCTTTGATAGATAAATGATGTGAGCGTTTGCGATGTTGCTATTTTCTTGTGAGTTCATATTGATATGTTTTTAAGAGATTAATATTCCAAATAAGGCAAGGGCAAGAATTGCAATAGTAATAATGGTATAAAAGAAAGAGATAATCACCCGTAATACTATCCGTGCCACTATAAACCCAATAATCCAATAAAGGATATTTCCGCCTGCTAAGTAGGCTACTGAACTCACTACCGTCACTAACACTGCTATTTTTAGTAATTGCCTTTTCATAATCAAACTGTTTTTACTGAATATATGTGGAAAAGAGAGGAGGTGTTATTTTGTTTCATTCTTTTGTTTTCTTGTTTTGCTCTCATAACCTTGACTTTTTTTTATATGCGTCTAATGAGCCGGAGTATGTTGATTCTGTTCTGGTACAATAAAGGTGTAGGGTTTAGGGCGTACAAGGTTTTTCAGAAAAATACGCTCAAACGAAGTGCAGCAGGAAGATTTTTCTGAAAACACGAAGTGCCTGACCTTGTACGCACGTCAAGAACCCGTAAATACCTTTGTACCTGAATAGAGTCGGCATACGTCCGCTTAGGCTACGGCAATATGAGGAGAGGTTATACGAGAGAGAAATAAGAAAACAGATTGAAAGCTATATTACCAATAGCGTATCAACGCTATTCATTGGGCATTACGAGAGAAAATGGCATAAAAAAGCCACCTCAAATGATTGAGATGGCTTTCGCATAAGATGAGCAGTGTTGCTGATTTATGCTGTTCCACAAACAGTATCTTTATTGAATACCAAAACAATATCGTTTCGTTGTCCTTTCTTTTGAGCATCTTTGATAGCTTGGTAAATCCATTCACGGAACAGTTTCGTATTTGCCGAGTTAATACGATAACTCAAAAAGAGAAGCACCTCCAAATTGTATAATTCCGAATAGTAGGCATTCCCTTTGTTATCTATACAGGCTTCGGCACGGCAGACATCTTGCTCCCAAATAATTTTTGACTTGAATATCGCACGAATATTATTACCAATGGTGTTTGTAAACACATCGAACAGGTCTGCTATTTGATACTTGGTCAGCCACAACGTACCATCAACCAATTTCACTTCTACGCTTGGCACAGAGCCGAACACATTCTTTATATTGATATATCCTCTTTCCATAACTATTCCTGTATTAATAAGTTTGAACGACTTTACGTTCATTTATCTTCAATGCTAAATCTGCCATATCATTACTAATTTTACTATTTGTAATACGTGCATAAATCTGCGTTGTCTGAATATTTGTGTGACCTAACATCTTACTAACCGTCTCAATAGGAACACCTTTAGCCAAAGTCGTAGTAGTTGCAAATGTGTGCCGAGCGAGGTGAAATGTAAGATTTTTATCAATACCACAGACATCTCCGATTTCTTTCAAATAGCAGCTGAATGGATTTTATGAACTCTTTATCAAAGAGTTACGAAGAGAGGTTTTTCAAGAGGTAACGATTTGGCAACGGTTCTTTTAACTGGTCTTTGCGCAGTTTTACATGCACCAAATAACTTGTTCTGCAAATATACAAAACAATTTTTATACTCCAATCTCTTTGTCGTTTTTATCAAGTGAATCGCTATAGGCTATTAAGCTCGTTCTCTAACTCTTTTAACAATAAGTTCATCTCTACCTTTTTGTTGAATTGTTGACAGGAAGCTATAGATTTCTTCAGCCTTTCTATTTCCTTTGTCAGAGTATATAGTTTAGAATTATAAGCCGATAAGTCGGCTATGTTTTTTATGTTTTTATTTTTCCTAAGGGACAATTGTTGACAAAATTCATAAAAAATATTATCAAGACTCTTTCTAAGGCTAATTATATACTTATTATCTGATTTCTGAAACCAAGGAGTTGTGTACGTCCAGTCAATAACAGATTTTGCATCATTTAGTGGCGACGGATGTTTTGACGAAGTAGAAAAATAAATCCAATCTTTAAACTCAACCACAAATATGATATGATAGGGAATTGCTTTGTCAATAATATCAAGAACGGCTTTTATCTCTTTTTGTTCTTTCAACTCAATCGTAAAAATTTGAATTTCTTGTATTTCTTTGCCTCGTAGATTGATCGTTCCTGCCGAAAGACTGTTACTCCACACTATTTTTGCAATGTCTTTGGTAAACATTTCCTTCTGCTTACTATTCGTGAAAGAATCGAAAGAGTTCTTAGGCACTACACGCTGAACAACTGTATTGGATGGCAAGTTGAAATAATCCATTAGCGTATAATTAAAAATGAAATTAACTTGAAATCCTCAATTCCCTTGAATTTATTTTTGGCAGTGGCTGTACCTCCCGGCTTAAAAAGACTAAGTACAGTCTTTTCATCTTCTGTTTGCAAAACAGAATGAATACTTTGCTTTAAGAGAGTGGAGTATTTATCCATTTTATTATAATCGTTAGTTTCGTTTATAATTTCCTTACAAAGTTCTGTTATCGGCAATGATTTTCCATTACATACCGCCCGCATAGCATCTAATATTTTTTTTGATTCGACATATTTCAAATACAGCTCACCGGACTCCTTAATATAAGCAAGATAATAAGGGTGTAAACGATTTAGTTTATCTATATTCACGCTCTCATTTACATTCTTCAACACAAAAATAACTCCTTGCGGTAAATTCTCGCTGGCCGGAACAATAGCATGTAACCCTTCAGGAACATTCTTTGCATCTTTGTAAACTTTAATGAGATTACTTAAATCTACCCGGAAATCATTTAATCCTAAGTCTGTAATAGAAACCCCTTCTCGTAAGTCCTCCAAGTCAACCACTTCGTCTTTAAGTTTCTGCAATTGAATCTTCCTATATTCCAAATCCTTTTCTTCGGTATTAAGTATATTATCATCCCCAGTGCTTGCCATGTTGGAAATAAGCATACGATTCTCAACACGTTGTTTCAGATTTATGTAGGTGTCAAGTGTAACATCCGGCCAAAAATTAACAAGTGTGATACTATCGTTTTTTGAACCAATACGATCTATACGACCGAATCGTTGAATAATACGCACCGGATTCCAATGAATATCATAATTTACCAGATAATCACAATCCTGTAAGTTTTGTCCTTCTGATATACAGTCCGTTGCAATTAGCAGGTCGATTGATTCTTGTATGTTAGGGTATATCTGAACCTTATCCTTTGATAATGGCGAAAAACAGGAAAGAATTGCATTCAAGTCTGTTGGAATCTTCTTCTCGGAACAAAGGCGTTGTGTTCCGGTAACTAATGCAGAATTTAATCCATAAGTATCCTTGATATATTTGGCTAACTCTTTATACAAATATTTTGCTGTATCTGCAAAAGCAGTGAAGATAATTACCTTTTTATTTTCAGTATTGAAAGGGTGTGTTATTTTTTCGTCTAACAACTCTTTTAGTGATCGGAGCTTTGTATCCCTTTCTTTTTCTATATGACTGGTTTTATCCATCAACTCGTTCAATAATACTAAATCAGAAGATAAATCTTCCTGCCATCTGGTTTTATCCATATCGGCAATATGAATTTTAACCTTTCTCCCGATAATATTTTCTTCGTCGCCCCATTCGGATTCCCAATCAAAATTTTCATCGTTAATCTTTGCAAGAATACCTTCATATTCATTCTCAGAACCACCTTGTTCAATAGATTTCAGAGCATCTTCCACCAACGAAATGATTCCATCCAAAGTTAATCTAAAGGAATAAACAGAGCTTTCAAGCCTTTTCAGAAGGTTTATCCGCATCAAAATCTGCAAACTCTTTTCCCTGTCGATTTGCCTGAGTTTTGCACCCTGCCCAGCTTTTACTGTCTTGTCATATAAAAGCGCATAATGTTCTATTCTGCTTGGCAAAACGTAATTAAGCGGCGTATAAACGGATAGATTCAATAAGCTTAACTGGTCTGCAATATAGGCATAGCCTATGCTATTATCGTCAACTAATGGACTTTCAATAGATACGGGTTTATTCCGTTTGGGGAACTTACCGATAGAAGTAGTATCGTAGTAATTGGTAATATGTTTGCGCGAGCGTGCAATGGTAAGCGAATCCAATATTTCGAAGAAGTCAAAATCGAGCATATCCAGCAAAACATCAGTCATGCGTTGTGCTGTCTCAAACTTGCTCCAATTATTAAAAGCTATCTGTGCTTGCCGGAATATTTGGTCTATACCTTTTGATGTATCTAATTTGCCATCAATTTCTTCGGGATTTCCTTCGTATGCCAATGCCAACTGATTACGCAAATCGTTGAAGCGGTTGTTTACCGGAGTTGCCGACAACATGAGCACTTTTGTTTGAATACCCTCTTGAATGACTCTTCGTAAAAGTCTTTGGTAGCGGTTTTCTCTTCCTACTACTGTATTATTATTGCGAAAATTGTGTGATTCATCAATTACCACAAGCCCATAGTTCCCCCAGTTTACAGCTTCAAGGTTACGCCCATTGCTAGTTCCTTTATCACGGGATAGATCTGTATGAAATAAAACATCATATCTGAATCGGTCGGCAGCAAGAATATTATTTTTATCATTATGCCGGTAAGTATTCCAGTTTGCTTCTAGTTTCTTCGGGCATAGGACTAAAACATCCTTGTTTCGCATTTCATAATACTTAATAATACCCAATGCTGAAAACGTTTTTCCTAAGCCCACACTATCGGCCAAAATACAACCATTGTATTTTTCTAATTTGTTAATAGCTCCAATGACAGCATCTTGCTGGAAATTGTATAACTTATTCCAAACAACAGATTCTTTGAATCCGACTTTATCATTCGGAAGATTATCTAATGCTAAATCTTCAAGAAAGTCATTGAAGATATTATAGAGCGTAACAAAATAGATAAATTCAGGGCTATTATCCTTAAAAGCATTTTCAAAATAATCCTGAACCTTAGATGTAACATCCGTTAAATCGTCCTCATTTTCCCAAACCTGATTGAACCAATCTAAAAATGCCGAGCTATTCGGATATTCTGTTTGTTGAATCAAAGTTGGAAATCCTTTACGTTGGGTAAGGCCTAAATCAGAAGTCGTAAAACTGGAAATATTAGAATAGGCATATTCTTGATTATCCTTTCCGTGGACATATATCAAGCCATTAAGAGGCGTATTTTGATTTTTATTCGATTTAAACGTGACTTTATTTTTTACCCATTGAGCGCACTCTTTGGCTATAGCCCGTTGATTGAGTTGGTTTTTCAGACGAAGTTCAAAATCTCCACCACAAAGATCAACTTCATTATAGATATGCGGAATGTAAAATTGCCATGAATCTTTTTTTAGGTTTTCTTCAATGAAGGTAGGAGAACTGAATATAAACTGTAGTTCTTCTATTTGATTCAATTCCTTTTTTAAAGCTTCGTATGCGTATATAGAGAAAGAAGCCCCTGCGATATGCAAGCGGCTGCCTTTTCTGATAGTTTGCTTTAAATCATCGACTAAGCGACTATTTACATTATCTATTAACTTCATCCTATTTTAATTGTACCAAGTCCATTAATTTATCGTAATTATCAACTACATCATACCTCACTTCATTGTCACTGATTTCCTCAAAATGCACCCGGGCACAATGCATTTTCAGGCTTTCAGTTCCACGCAACTCCATAGAAGAGTCCGAACCTTTTGTCTCTGCGATAAAGTAGATATACCGAACCTTTTCTTTATCAAAGACAATTGCCCAGTCGGGACTATAACGCCCTACAGGTGTAGTTATATAAAAGCTTTTGGGTAATTTGGCATATACAACCACTTCGACTGCCTGATCCAATGCCTTGGCAAATTCTGTTTCTATTCGTGAATCAGAAGTCAGGTAGTCATAAATATGCTTTTTGAGATTGATAGCATTACGAAGAGCTGTGTTGTCATTAGTGAACACGGTTTTTGCCTCGTATTCTTCTTCAATCTTGTGGTAAACGATATTATTGATTATCAAACTGGCTTTTGCTTCATTGATAATCTTACTACATTTGGCAATAAACTCTTCAGGGTTCTTTCGCAGCAGATAAAACTTATTTTCCCGTATCTTTTGTAAAATACCTACAATTGTACGGCGAGTAAGATTCGTCAGATTCTCTATTTCTCCGACAATATCGTATACGGTATTATAGTAGGGATTGCTCTTTATTCTAAAACGTTCTTGTTCGGATTGTGTAAAATGTGTTCCGCTATCCAAATCTTCTTTCAATCCATCCTCTTTTTGTTCCCCGGTCTTTACTTCATAAGCCATATCGGCAATGTGCAAATCTCTGTTTATAAGCAATGCACTCTCTGATATAAGCTTTGGTGTATCAAAATTAACTTCATAAATGGTTTTCAGGCTAATCTTCTTCCATAACTCCTGAAATTCTTTCTTTTTGAAGTTCTCGTTAGTACGAAGCATAATCGTTGCCCGTTCGTTTTCAGGCTTGAATGCTGTTTCAGTATAAATAGATTTCAGAAGATTGGTTATAGAATCCCGATAAGGTTCCAGATTCTCCGGCAAAGGTATTGTCCCTTTTTCAATATGTTCTTTACCTTCTTCTGTTATCTTATCTTCTTCGTCAATAATATCTGTTTTGTAGAGAAGTTTGTTTATCTTCTTAGCATCATCGGATGTCAGGCGATATTTTTCTCCTTTTTCATTCTCCACCATTTTACTGATAAAGAATTCCACTTCGGCTTTCTGTGGACGTTCTTTCAATGTAGAAGCGATTTCGTTTTGTAAACCTTTAGCAAAGGCTTCATAGCTTTCGGATGCGATAACTGTCAGTTTATTTATTTCATGTACTTGGTCGCCAATCATTTCATAATCCAGACGAACACCATCCTGATTCACACACAAACGCATACCACGTCCGACTTCTTGCCTGCGACGAATTTCACTACCACCTTCGGGATTCTTGAGCGTACATATTTGGAATACATTCGGATTATCCCAGCCTTCCTTTAATGCAGAGTGCGAGAAGATAAAACGGGTGGGTTCTTCAAAACTCAACAGCCGTTCTTTATCTTTCATGATCAGGTCGTATGCCGAAACATCATCTGATTCTTCGGTGTTCTTTTTCAACGAAGGATCAACCATCCGCTTTTTCTTTTTGTCGATAGCAAAATAGCCATCGTGGATACGATGTGCATCATCCCTCTCCAAATAATTGAAATAACTGGGGAAGTAGTCTTTATACACTTTGCTTATATCGGATTCTTTTAAGTGGTCATTATACTCTTGCTGAAAAAGGTCGAGAAAGTCATTTTTGGAATTGTTGTATTCTTCTTCGAATATTTTAGCATACTCACCCAATCCCTCTTCGCCATTTTCATCATAGACACGGTATTTATCAACCGAATCAATAAAGAAAAGGGTCAACACTTTAATGCCTTTGTCGAAAAGTTGTTTCTCTTTTTTCAAGTGCGAAAGAATTGTTTCCCGAATCTGAACGCGTCGGAAAGTACTTTCTTCGTGGTCATTCAGAATATCCCCAGGATAAATATCTTTCCCACCGACAACGATTTTATTCTGTGCGCCGTTGATTTCTTCAATCATTAGATTGCGATAGGCAGGCATTTCACCAGAAAGTTCGTACAAACTTTCTCCTTGTTCTAATTTTTTTCGGATGCGTTTCACGCCTTGCGAACCTCGTTGTTCAAATTCAATCAGGGCTACCGGCGATTTGGTCGAACTCAATATTATTTGTTCCAGATAAAGATAACCGCTTGTTCCGGTAGAACCTTTCAGATTGATTCCTTTCACTTGTATTTTCTTAACAAGCCGTTTGTTGTAAGCATCCAACGCATCCAACCGATATACTTTGTTATATTCTACTTTGTGAGTCGCAGAATAACGCAAAGTAAACAATGGTTTAAAATCCTGCATACTTTCCAGTGTCTTTTTGCCATCCACAGATTGAGGTTCATCAATAATCAGTATCGGATTTGTTTGCGAAATAATCTCAATCGGTTTTCTTGTTCCGAATTGGTCGAGTTCCTGATAGATACGGCGGGCATCCGCTCCACGGGCGTTAAATGCCTGTGTGTTGATAATCATCACACTAATTCGATTGTCAGAAGCAAAATTTTCTATATCTTGCGGACTGCTTGAATTATAGATAAACGGAGCGATCTTGTGTCCATACAATTCCTGAAAGTGGTCTTGTGTTACTTGAAACGATTTATACACACCTTCACGAATGGCGATACTTGGAACAATCACAATGTATTTGCTCCAACCGTATTTTTTGTGCAACTCATACATGGTACGGATATAGGTATAAGTTTTACCCGTACCGGTTTCCATTTCAATGGTCAGGTTGTAGCCTGAGTGTATGCCTGCCGGACGTTCGATACACGGACTTTCGTGTATCTCATTCTTGTTTTGGATTTTCTTTATATTATCCAAAATAAGCGATTCCGGTATTTGTATCGGACTGTTGCGATAGCCTATATCTTCGTATATGTCTTTTTCAAATAGTTCGTTTGCGCCAATCGCAGCCTGCTTTGCTTTACGAATAATCTCTTTGCTCCGTTCAAGCGTGAAACGGTTTGTTTTCAAAGGTTGTCCTTCGAAACAATCTACCACCGCTTTGACAGCATCTATCTGGAATTGTTGTTCTTTAAATTGGAGTCTCATCCTTAATCGCACTTATTTTTTTTCTTCTTTAGCAGGTCTCGGAATCTTTACAATGAATTGTTCACCTTCAATATCATTTATTAATTCTATATCCGGTTGCTCTGCAATAGCTCGCTTGATACCTGATCCTAAACCGCTAAAAGGCATAGTATGTGAAGCAAATGCAACTAATTGATTGTTCCTTATAACAGGGTTCCCGTATTTAATGTCTTCTACAGTTAAACTATTGGGCAATTTCCCTGGACTTATTATTTCAACTCTATTGTCAAAAATTAATATACGAATAGGTGAATTTTTGAAATAATCCCTATGTACCATTGCGTTTTGCACCAGCTCTATTAAGGCTATTTCTGAAATTTCAAGTTTCCCGGTAGAATTAAAATCTTGCCCAGCTTGTAAATATTGCAGATTGGCTTTAAGAAAGCTCATCGCTTCTTCAAATAATTGAGGAATTGTACCTCTAAAATCTGCTGGCTTACTTCTATATTGTGTTCCAGAGATATCATTGCCGATAAAAGAGACAGCTTTAATTGTAAAAGCGGGCTTTATGCGTTGTGGGTCTTTCCCGAAAAACAATAATCCAGCTAATGACAATTGTCCATCTGGCAGTATTCTTTTAGCCTTCAATGCTTCTTCGTATGTTAATCCCTTTTCTTCAAAGGTTTGTCCAAACTCCTTTTTAAAGTATTCAGAGAAAGCATCTTTATTTATATCATCAATGGTTGTACCATGTACTCCCATCTCATCAGCTAATAGATTTCCACTATGTTGAAATAAACGCATTATTTCTGCGTTATCAGTCACTAAACGTTTGTTTGAACCTTGTTTAACATATATTTCCCCCTTTGCTGTTTTATAGGGCTTGTTAATGCCTTCTTGGATGTGTACAACTAAGATATTCTTAGTTGTTCCATCTACATCAACTTTTATGACTTCTGTAGTTATATACACAATAGGTTTGATATTGTCTGCTATTTGAGAAATTGTTCTATCGTATTCCTCTATTTGTTCAGCAGACAAGCCTGCTAATTCGCCGGTAACATCTTTTATCCCTATCAATATAACTCCTCCCAGTGAATTTGACATAGCTACTATTTCTTGAGCAACACTGTCCTTGTGGGGAAGTTCCTCCTTAAATTGCACTTTACTGGTTTCTCCAGTGCTAACAATATCTAATAATTCAACTGTATTCATAAATTTGCTACCTCCCATATTTTATAAATGTTTCGTCTGATATTAAACGCCTCTTTTCCTCCCTCCATTATATTGATAATTTTCTCTTGGATAGGTTGACGATCAATACTTCCTTTTTCCAATTTAATTTCCTTGCCATCAATATACTCGCATGCAACTAAAATTTCACTATCACCCAATACAGGTATATTTGCATTATGTGTAGCAAACATAAATTGCATTTCTCCTTTCAATTTTTTTATTTCATGGATTACATCCTGATAGATTGTTTGGTTATCCAAATCATCTTCAGGTTGATCAATTATCAATATATCATTTTCTTTCTGAGTTAGAAGGAAAAGAATTAAGGCAGAGGCCCTCTGTCCCAAAGAGTGATCTTTTAAAGGCTTGCCTTCAAATTTTATAGTCAATCGATTCGAGACTTTGAAAGTCAGCAAGTCGAATATATTACTATAAAATCGTTTCTTAAAATCAACCAACTGATTTTCATTCAGTATATCGGCCAATTGCAGGAAATTATTCTTCCATATATCAATAAAGTCCGCATAAGCGGTGACAATGGAATCATAAGCTGTTGCTCTGATGCCTGAGCCTTTACAAAGTTCTTGTAATTTAGCTAAGAATTTATCTTTTCTATCTTTATAGCTAATTTCAATGGACAATTTTGTGCTACCGCTATTGATTTTCGCCACTTCTTGCTGTAACGTGGTAAATTCTTCATGCCATAATGCATCTAATTTAACACAAGCCTCGGATAAGTTACGCAACAAATCTTTTCTCTTGTTCTCTGACTTTTCAATTTCTATTAATTTCAATTTGGAAGTCTCCAATTCCCTATTGATCTTAATAAAATCATCGGGATTCAATTCCGGAATATTTATTTCTCGCTTGATTTGAGCGAATTCTTCCTTTAATGCTTCCCTCTTTTCTTTCATCTGTGCTAGTATTTGCAAAAATGCATCCTTCGTTTTTTGCAAATTCGTTAATATGGCATTTAGTCTACTAATTTCGATTTTCAGGTTCTCCTGCTCTTGAATGATAAGTCCTGATACATCTTGATTGGTAGCTGAAAGGCTAACCGGTTTTGTCAATTGATCATTATTCTGTATTAATGAGATTATATCTGAAATATAACTATTTAATCCTGCAATATAATTATTCACTTTATTAATATCCGAATCGAAATTAGTTTGTTTCTGTAATTTCTCAGACACACCTTTCTCTTCGAACAATTTTAATCTATGCTCGGCATTGTTTTTTATAGTTTCCGTTTCTTTTTTCAACAAAGAGAGATTCCCATATTCTTTTAAAGAAAAGACGATTCGTTGTATCTCTTGTTTTTGGATGTCGATTTTCTTTTTTACATCATCTAATCTTCCGCCAATTAATTTGTTGACTAAATCGTTTTCAAAATCAGCATTCTTATTTGATAAATCTTTCTGTCCAAAATAAACTGGACGTTGTAGAATCGCATCTAATGTTATTCCCTGTTGGAGAACATCATCTTTATATATATCTTCTTTCTGTCCATATATTCTTTCTACTCGATACAAGGCTCCATGGCGATTTATCAGCTCAACAACAACCTTCCCGCCACTCTTTAAAACATGAGTAATTAAATCATTTTTATAATCTGCATCTATAGCTTGAGAGCCTAATGGGATATTAAGCGCATAACGCAATATTTCTAAAATTGAGGATTTTCCACTACCTCGAATTCCAATAAGATTATTTAATTCAGGCGAGAAGTGAACTGACTTCCCATTTAATAGACCTCCTTGAAAAGTAACTGACTTTATCCAAGAATTTTGTATTTGAGGTTTATCCTTCGGACGGATACGGTTTTTATGGTCTAGTAACGCATATTGCAAGGCCTCAAAATTAAAGTCCCCTATTTTTATATATGTTACCCTTCCTTCTCCAATACCTCCTATTCCTTTTTGTGCATTATCCGAACCTTCAACACAAGCGACCTCTCTTCCGGCAAATTGACACAGAGTGTTATATCTATTCAAATTACGGCTTTTTTGTATTGCCAATACTTTTTCAAATGAATCATGTTGAATAAACGCTTCTCGTGTTCGTCCCTGTAATACTTCATTCAATCCATTTGTTGTATCCACATGAGCCAAAATGATAAAATAGTTGTGTCCTATTTTATCCAATTTTTCCACCGTACCAATCAAATCACAAGTTGAATTGGGATAAGGCGGCGTATCATAATTCGGAACTCCATAAAACGCAGCTCGCAGAAATTCATTAATATTGTCGGTATCCCCTTTATACCAAGCATCATCAAATACGATAAGAATATGTATTCCTTCTTTCAAAGAAAATTCAACTCCGGGGAATAAACCAATTCCCTTTTTTTTCGCATTCTTTTTTAAAGCGACAAACTCTCCTTTGTCAAATTTATTATGATTGGTTATTACTCCAACTCTTATGTCTTGCTCTACAAGTTTATCAATATATGCACTTGTAAAATCATTCTCATTTCCACTATACGCAAACTCCTTATCGGCTTTTGTATGCAAATGAAAATCAGCACGCAACCAAGTAGTGCCATTTTGGAATAATGTACTTGTATCCATAATCTTACTTTTTTAAATCACTTTCATTTCCGTTTCCGGGCTTAACTGTTTCAGCAACTGCTGAACGTTGGTTTTTGCCGTATCGCTGGCAAACCCGTTGTCACGAAACACAACACGCAAGGGTTTTTCTTTCGCTATTTCTTTGGCAAAAGCTTCATCTATACCTTTGTCAAAGCAAGCAAAGAGTGAATCTTGGGCAACTTTAAATACCTGTTTGCCGTTTATCATAACTTGTTCAATCTTGTACGAAAGCGGAAGCCCCCAATCAAGCATCACTTGTACTAACAAATCATCCGGCGTGCGATCGGGCTTGATATTGTCAGCAAACATATCAAGTGTTTCTTGTTTATAATCTTGCGGACGGTAATAGACATCCTGCATATTACTGTCAGCTAAGCGGTAGACACGAAAACCGTAATCTTGTGTATCCTCAAAGTCAGTAAACATACCTTCCTTTTTTGCTTTTGCTCTTTTTTCTTCTTTTATCTTATTAGCTGCACGACGAATACGTTCTTTACCTATTTCGCAAATATTTTCATATCCGACTTTGTAAGCTTCACTTTTCTCATCAGTTTGTTCAGGAAGTTGAACCAAAATAAAAGATAAATCTCTTTTCGCATCTCCGACTAATTCAAAAACAGCTTGAGCTATACCAGCAGAGCCAGAAAAGAAATCCAACACAATAGATTTTTCTTTAGGAATAGTTCCAACCTCAATGGTTCTTCTTAAAGTCCCTAATGGCTTTGGTCTGCTAAATGTTTCTTTATCAAAGCCCAAATCAACCATTTGTTCACTACCTCTTTCGCTATTTACATCCTTATGAGTCCATGAACTTGTTGACTTCAAAGGAGGTCTCCCGTCTAAATAATCCTTTTCGAAAACTCCCCATATCTCTCTATTGGGCATATACTTTACAATTAACTCACCCACATTTTCTTTTGCAGTTATAAATCCCCAACGCCATCGTCCATCAGTCCCGTCATCCTTTACAGGCATGATCTCTAATAAATCATTTGCTCTTTTTTCTTTAGATACTTCAATAATTTCTAAGCTGTTTGGATCAGTATAAAAATAATAAAACATATCTGGCCTATCAGACCTTTTGTCAGCATCTCCTGTTTTTCTTAAATCTATTTCTCGATATTTTAATCCAGAACAATCTGTTTTATTATATCTTTTGATGACTTTATCTTCAGGTTCAAAGCCATATACACTTGCTTTGCTAATATCTAGTGAATATACTGCCACATACTCATGAGCCGTCGCTATAAAAGCATCATCAGAACGGCCTTTGGGATTATTTATATTAGCTATAACACCTAACAAATTCCCTTCCCCAAATACTTCATCACAGATTTTTCTCAAGTTATGTGCTTCATTGTCATCTATCGAAATAAAAATCACCCCATCTTCCGTTAAAAGATTACGAGCCAGTTTCAACCGTGGATACATCATACTCAACCAATCGGAATGATAACGTCCCGAGGTTTCCGGGTTGGCAACTAATCGACGATTGTATTCATCTATCTGCCCGCTTTCAAACAGTTCTTCTTCTTTATCTCCGGTAAAATTATCCCGATATACAAAGTCTTTCCCTGTATTGTATGGTGGGTCGATATAAATCATCTTAATTTTGCCAAAGTAACTTTCCTGCAAGATTTTCAACACCTCGAGGTTATCCCCTTCAATATAGAGATTTTCTGTATCGTCAAAATCGACCGAATCTTCCCGTATCGGACGAAGTGTTTTTGTTGTCGGCAGGTTTGCGGTAACAATGGCTTCCCGCTTTCCCGGCCACTCCAAACGGTAACGTTCGCGGTTGCCTTCAATTACAGCATGGCTTAATTCCTGTTTCAGCAAATCGAAGTCTATTGCTTTTCCGTCGGAACTCTCCGTTACACAATTCGGAAATAAAGAAGCCAACTTCTCGAAATTCTCGTTAACCAAGTCGGGACTTTGCAGGTCAAGTTTATCTATACTCATATTGATTTGTTCCTTTTTAATCGTATTATCTTTACTACTTAGCCTCTTTTGAAGAAACAAGTAATTCCTTAATATCCACATTCAGCACTTTCGCTATTTCTAAAAGTGTATCCAGCGAAGGTTGTGTTTCATTGGTACACCAACGGGAAATGGTAGCTTCGTTCTTCCCTAATGCTTCTGCCAACCATTTACCTGTTCGTTTTTGTTCTACCAGAACAACCTTAAGTCTATTTATTTCTTTCATCGGCAATACTCTTGATGTTTTCTGCAAAGATATTGATTTTTCCTGAATCCAGACGATTAATTTACCTTTTTCTACCCCTGTTTATTTTTGTATTTTTATATAAATCAGGCTTCTCTTCTTTCTTTTCGGCTTTTGGTAACCTTGGGTCACCCCACGATTCCTGATAATCTGTGTCGGACTGGTTTGCTTTCCAAAGATGCGGATAGGCATATTGTCCACCTCCCCACCATTTGACTTTAGCTTTAGTAACAAACCCAGCTTCAATCCGCATTTTGTCCATCAACCGCATCTCGTATTTGCCGTACTTGACAAAGGTGTCTGGATTCTGTTTGGACACAAAATGCTGTTTCATTTGGTCATCGAAGAACAGGTAGGCAGAAAGTTTTGAGCCGTCTTTTCTCTGCATATTTTCCAGATAGATATACCCACCATCCTTCAAAACCGCCATTTGTTCAGGAGTTAATTTGATGCCGCCGATAGTAGGAATCCTATTTGCTTTTGGCTTATTTTCGGTTTGTTGCACTTGTTCCTGTTCTTTCTGCTTCTGTTGCATTTCCAGATTTTTCTCAAACTCTTTTCTGAGGTTTGCATAGCTGAATTTCCGGTCAACCTCAGAGCCTTTGAATGCTATATTATTATAGGAAAATGATATCCCTTCTATTTCATTCGTGGTTCGCTTGAGTTTAAATACTGTTTCAATACCCGATTTTTCGAGTAGCGATTTCAAGTCGTTGGGGTTTGTACAATGAGGCAAAGCCACTTTGATTGTATCATGAATTTTGTATTTTATCTTGGCGGGATTGTCGAGTTTCTCCCGTTTGACTTTCTCTTTTCCTTCACCGTAAGTCAGGTTATATTTATCCTTTAGCTTCTTACAAACCTTGATATTCCGTTTATAATCATGGTTGACGGAGATTAATTTCAGGTCGTTGTCGATACGGTTATAAACAATATGCAGGTGAGGATTGTCCGTGTTTTCATGCCGTACAATGATGTATTGCGTATTACGGATTCCCATTTCCTGCATGTATTCCTTTGCCAACTGAACCATAAATTCATTGGTCATCCTATCTTTATCTGCGGGAGAAAACGACAAAGGGATATGCCCGACAGGTTGTTTTATTTCTTTCCTGCCAGAACGCTGCATGGCAAAGCTGCGGATAATATCCTGTTTGCTTCCAACCCAAACGCCTTCCGCTTCGAGTAAGGTTGCGTCCTCATGCATTACATAAGAAACGCAACCCTTAAATGACTTCCCTTTGATATTCTTAGCTATCATGGAACAATGCTTTTATTTTTCCAATCAACTCAAACACCTCCGCAACCGCATCATACATCCCATACGCATTTATCTTTCGGGCTATTTGATTCAGGTTATTTGCCATACCTGATAATTTACGCATCTTGTCAAGTTCTTCCAGAGTAAAGCGGGATTTGATACCACCTTTAAGAGTCATCTCCCGGGCGTATTGGGTTGCTTTCATACCCAACTTTGCTGCTCTTTCTTTCACCGTCTTAAAATCGTCTTCGGTCAATTTCAAATTAATCGAAGTGGATAGTTTTGCCTTTTCCTTAGCTGGTCGCCCTCGTTTTTGTTTATCTTCCTTCTTATTTTCCATAGCATTTATATTTAAGGTTATGGAAAAATTCCGGGTACAACGAAGTACCCGGGCAATCCGCAGCGGAAGCGACCACCGGGAGATGAAGCGAAGGATTGCAGCACAGCCTAATAGTTCGGAGACCATCGGGAGCGGAACAAAAGGGCTGTGCAGTGACCTCAAAATTTGCGACCACCGGGAGCGGATTTTGAAGTGGAAGGAAAATTCAAGGCACGCCGGATTTACCTGTAACGTGGTCACAGCCCCGCAGGGCAAGGTATGCACGCAGGGAACACGGAAGAGCCGCAGGCGAATTTCGGGTTACCCGTGCGATTACCTTGCTCCTTTGACGACCGAAAAAAAATAAAGGAGCGGGAGCTGCTTTGTTTTTTGAACGGACGGCAACGTTCGACAAAGCCGGGCTTAGAGGTAATACGCCCGGTTTTAGCAATACAGCCTCTGTATTGCCATTGGCTCTTCATGTGTAGAGAGAGCCGGTTGAGGAAACAACATTGGATAATGTTTTCATTTTCTTTACTTTTAGAGGCATCCCTGTATTGAGATGTCGAGGGCAAATATAGACTATAATTCTGACCCTCAAATACGTAGCGATATTTTTGCATCGGGATGCATATATTTGCCACCTTTATATATAGCCGGAGCTGCTTTTGCCACTTGGAATGGTAATATTACCCATATAGCTAAAGAAAATATGTATCTTTACGCCATGTTCGGATATGATAATGAGATAGAATATGTGGATTTCTCAGAAGAAGGCTTCCGGGAAGTACAACAATGCCTTGATCGTTTTGTGTGGATAAACTATGAGGTTGCATTTGGTATGCTGTACAGGATGAAGCCTACACCGGAAGATATCGCTCTTTACCGGGGAAAGGTATTGGATATTATCCGGCACAATCCTCCGCTTGAAAGTATTCCCCGTTATTTCCGGGACGGCAGGGAAGACTATCTTTGGTACAGTGATTTCTACGATGATATTACCAAAGAAGTTTATCAGCGTTACCGGACATTTACAGCTCCGATGGTAGAGATAACCCCGTCGAACTATGCGGAAGAACTGGCAAAGATTGATTTACCCTATTTCAAGGAACTCGTAGATCTCGTATCGTTGGAAAAGCTTTGTATGCTCTACGAAGCCAATCAGTTTCCGGAAAAGAAAATAGCCGAGACAGAAGTGGAAACAAATATTGCTTTCGATGCGGATACCGACAAAGAAGAAAATATAGGGAACGGTAATATAGCCCCGGAAACGGACTCCGGCGAAGAAACAGAACCAAACCAACCCGCACGGCAACCGAAGAAACGTTCCTATGAGCCTAAGCTAAATAGTGGTCAATATACGCTGCTCTCCGAATGTGTGGAAGATATAAAACTCTTCCGTCGCAAGGTTAAAATTACCGAACTAAAGAAACTCCTGAAAGGAAAGCTAACCGAACCATTAGAAGTTACCAACCAGAAATCATTGGTGTATCTCTTAGATCAATTAAGCGAAAACAAGTATATCAAAGATACATGGATGTCGGTTGCCGACGGCAACAAAGATTTCCTATCTTTCCGTACCGAAGGAAATAAGCAACGCTACGGGGAAAAACCACACTTTATTACCATGCAGCAATTACTTAACAACCGTAACCGGAACAAACGGGAGTCCATTCGGGGGCTTGTCGAGATAGAGGAAATGATTGATGCAATGGAGGAAAACCGGGATAATTAGTCTAAATATTTCGGTTTGGAAACATTTCCCATATTTCTAAAATTATTTTTGTTTCATACCCAAATTGGTTTATTTGCTGAAATTCAACAGGTTGGATTATTCTTGTAATACCTCCTACACACTCGTTATTGGCAGCCCCAATCACACTTCTTCCGCCAATCCATATTGATTATCAAATATATACTACTCCAACCTGTTAGGTAAAGCTGTTATCCAAACAGCGCAGGCATCAGGGAGTCCGTATCTTGCACCCGATTTCGGAAACTGCTGTATGCAAAGTCGCATATACGCTTATCCTCCGGGAGATTTGAGGGTATGGATAAAGCCAACCGTATTAGGGATGTTTGAGTGTCCCTGTATATAAAGAGAGAAAATAACAGCCGGTTTCATCCGGTATAGTGGTAACTTTTAAACAATAAACAAGATGAGTGACGAACTTGAAAACGGTAAATTAGAAACCGAAAAGAAAGATATATCTGAAATTATAGAAGATAGTACATGAATGCCAAGCTCCCGGACAAAGCAGACCCGAAAGAAAGATGAGGAAGAATATGCCCGGCGGTTTCTATCGGTACGTAAAGTAAAGGATTATACTCCCGTATATATTGATGTACGCATGAAAGAGAAATTGCAAACACTGGTTTCATCCCTGCAACATATCGTACCGGAGATTACGCCGACAATTCTTCTTTCCAATATCCTTGCCGACCATTTGTCAGCAAACCGTGAATTGATAACCCGTGCAGCCAACGAAGGACTGAAACGCTCGCTTGCCAGCACGTTTAATAACGACAAAGAATAAAAAGTATGGAAATTGTATGTATTGATTTATCGGCATGGGAAATGCTGAAAACCCAGATAATGAGATTGACTTCGGAAGTATCCGCATTGAAAGAGTTGTACCAGCCTAATCCCCGTGACGGCTGAATAGACTCGGCGGATGTCTGCCGGGCATTAAGGATATCGAAACGTACCTTACAAACTTGGCGTAATAACGGTAAAATTCCGTATTCCATGTTGGGCGGTAAGGTTTATTATCGTCAATCGGATATTAACGACCTGTTGCAATCAGGTATAAAAGGAGTATAGCGATGGATAAGTATATTGGTTTCGAGTCCGAAGAGTTCAGGGAACTCAGAGGGCAGATAGAACAGGCGTTGGATGATGTGCAGGTGGTTCGCGACAAGTACCGCCCGGCATTGGCGGATAAATGTTATCTGACGGGAGAGGAAGTGATGGAAATTCTTCACATATCACCCCGTACGCTTCAGAACCTAAGAGATAACCGGCTCATCTGCTATACGACGATTGGCGGAAAGATACTTTACCCGGAAAATGAATTGGAAGAAGTATTGTATCAAAATTACCGTTCGCCGGAATTACCTTTCTAAGGAATATAGCATAACAATAAAATGTATATGCAGATTCCGAAGGCGAGGGGGTGAAGTTGCCTTGCGCACATAAATAAAAAACAAGCATTCCGTACGAAGTACATCAGGGATGCTTGTTTTTTGCTATGGATACTATGCGTCATCGTCGGGTCGGTCGTTTCGTTGCAGGACTATCCTCATTTCGGCCAAAAGGATTGAACCGGCAAGCCTCGAAGTGAAAATACGACCTGATCGCAAGGGAAGGTGGAGATTTTTACTTGCGACCGCAAGGCGAAGGGCTTGACTGTCCAATCCGGGCGAAATATCTTTGTCCTGCAATGGAATGAACGAACCGACATTAGTTGAGTATTTGGAGATTGTTCATTCCAAATATGATTAACTTTTGTTTTGTGGTCTGAATGATTTTTCCAAAAATCCATTTTCTCATTTGGGCAGCTTCGGCAGAATCTAAACGAAATGCCAGCGCAATAATCATTTCCAAACCATGGCTCTCCGGAAGGAGTATTTTACCTTCTAGTCTGACTCCACAATTAACATAGCGAATTACTGTACCACTACGAATAACTGTTTTAATATTTGCTCGAACCGTCTGTTCATACACTCCAAACAAGCGGGCTATCTGCCAATCTTTTAGACAAATCTCTTTTCCTTCACCGGATTCGATAGCTTCTATCAAATCGCCAACCATTATTTCTTCCTTGTTCATAGCATAGATGTTTTTCGCTTGCCAACCTTCCCGATATTTCTAAAGTCCGATGCCGGTCTGTTGGTCTCCACCTGGTATTTATCCCCGATCTTATCCGTCAGGGCTGCCATATCACGACTGATCTTTTCATTTGTGATTTTGGCATAGATCTGGGTGGTCTGGATATTCGTATGTCCTAGCATTTGACTAACTGTCTCAATAGGAACTCCTTGTGAGAGCGTAACCGTGGTCGAGAACGTGTGCCTCCCCATATGTGAGGAAATCCACTTGTTAATTCCAGCTTGTTTAGCAATTCGTCTGAGGGTACGGTTCATATTCTCCGCATTGCTCGGAACAGGGAATATAAACTGGTTCTTAGCTACTATCCGGTATTGTTCTATAAGTTGTTTGGCTACGGGCAGGAGTTTAACGTAAAACGTAGTGCCTGTTTTCTTGCGTTTGGCTATCAACCACAGTTCGCCATCGAAAGATGTTTGTATATCGTCGAATGTTAATTTACGGACATCGGAATAAGCCAAACCTGTGAACGCCTGAAAAACAAAAATATCCCGTATCTGTCGTTGCTTGTATCGTCTTAATTCGACTGTCATAAACCGTTGTAATTCATCCTCTGTCAAATAACCTCTATCCCGTGTCTTTGCCTTGAAGCGGAATCCTGCAAAAGGATTGACCCTGACAAACCCACGGCGTTGGGCAATAAGCATGATTTGTTTTAGTTTGGTAATGGCTGTCAGCAATGTGCTTCCAGCAAGCCTGCGTTCTTCCAACAGGTAAGTGTAATAATCCTGAATAAACTGTGGTTCGATTTCCCGAAGGGGAATATCCGAAAGACCATACTTGTCTTTCAGGAAACTTTCGATACGTTTCCGGTTGATAAGCAGTTGTTCATATGACCCTGCCGTGCGGTCTTTTCCAACACGTTTGCTGTAACTCTCATAAAACTCATCAGCGACAGACAATAGGGTACGATATTCTTCCCCGAAACCGAGATACCCATTTTTGACCTTTTCGGCTGATACAAAATTATCCCGGTCGCAAATACTTTGGTATTGCTTGCCGATTTGGGTCTTGATGTTGTCTAACTTCTGATTGATTTTCTGTGCTTGGAGGCTTTTGCCTGCTGCACGGTTGGCGGTGGTATCCCAAAGCGAGGGTTTGATATTCAGCTTACAGCTAAATTGCGCGATACTACCGTTTACTGTGATTCTTCCCATAATTGGGGCTGTCCCATCCGGCTTCAAACTGTTCTTTTTCAAATAGAAGAGAACCTTAAATGTACTTCGTTGCATAACTCTAATTTTAATGGTTACAAATTTAGTTTACTTAGAGTTATCCGGCACTATGCAAATTTATGCAAACAGTTGAATAAAAGCATATTGCGACAGTATTCAAAAAACTTCTCAGGTAACGAGTTGGTAACTGAAAAGACCATCAACTTTGCTTTTTTATGCTTTTATTCCCAAAATACCAAAAAGTGACTGCTTCATAAACCTCTGATTACGTTCCTGTTACACTCTTTTGCTTCGCCTATCAAAAACTGCTGGGGTTTCCTTCAAGTACGCATTCATCTTCTGATTGCTCAGCACTGGCAACAATATTCCTTTAGCCAATTTACCCTTGTATTTACTCAAAATACCTTTCGGAATATCAAGCAGAGGAACATTTACGGGTATATCTGTTTTCTGACGCTTGGTCATTACCCAAAGGTTTCCATCAAAGCCTTGACGTATGTTATCTTCGGTCAAGTTCTTTACATCAATATATGCTAATCCGGTGTATATTGAAAAAACGAAAATATCACGTACTTGTCCCAATCTTTCGGACACAAATTCTTTTGCCATGATTGCATCTATCTCCTGTTCATTCAAATAACCTCTATCAACTCTTTTTAGTTTGATTGTATAGTTGGCGAAAGGGTCGGCATGTATCCATCCATTGTTTTTGGCTATGATAATGATTCTCCGAAAGAATTGAATAAATTTAGCGGTTGTGTTAGAGTTGCAACTACAAATGGTCATCAGGTAGCTCTCAAAGTCTTTTATGAAGTTATAGTTTATCTCTTTCAGGGCAATGTCAGAAATGTTGTACCTATACTTCATAAAGTTTTCCACTCGCTTATAGGTAACATCGTATTTCTGCATGGTAGCAGCCGTTTTACTAATACCTATCAATGTGCGAGCGTCATCGTTGTGCTGTTTGAAAACTTCCAATAAGGATTGTTGCTTGGTGACAAGTCCAAGGAATGAGTTACGCACCTTCTCCGCTGTAACGCAGGCTTCGTATTCTTCAATTGTGCGATAGTGGTTCATCAGCGATGCCTTCATATTATCCAATAAAGCATTTAGCTTATTGGCTTGCATCGTCTTGCCTACTACTTTAGCATTTTTGGTGTCCCACAAAGATGGATCAACTTCGAGTTTGGAGCTGAATTGAGAGATTTCTCCATCAAGAGTAATGCGAATCATTATTCCGGCTGTTCCATTCTTGTTCACATAGTTTTTTCTCACATAGAAGAGAATCTTAAAAGTACTTTTCATACGCTCATTTTTTATACTCTGCAAAGGTAGTTTGCAGAATTGGTTTATGAGCTACTTGTGCTAAGACAATATGCGACAGATGAGTGACTTATGAATGAAATCGTTACAGAAACAGTTTCGTATTTTCCTGTAACGATTCTGTAACGATGCTCTATCCAAACTTGACTTTTTGATGTCTTTTCGTTGTCGCTTAGGGGGAATAAAAAACACCGTAAAACGTTGATTTTACGGTGTTTGTCTGCTTTTGTCTCCTCATTGTCTGAGGGTTTCAGCGGAGAGATAGGGACTTTCTCCAACACCTTATCATACAATCACAGACTATCATCTCATTCTATATCAATGAATATAACCAAATAATAATTTCACGAAATATTTCCGAATATCATTGCATATCTTAAATAATGGGTGTAATTTTGGGTGTTGAAATTAATGCACCAAATTATGAATATAAAACGAAACATTATCTTTTCATTAGAAAGCCGGAAGAAGAATGGCGTTCCCATAGTTGATAATGTCCCCATCCGAATGCGTGTAATATTTGCGGGAAAGCGAATAGAATTAACTACAGGTTACCGAATTGATGTAGCCAAATGGGATAGCACGAAAGAACGTGTTAAAAACGGAACTACCAACAAACTAGGCCAATCAGCATCCGAGATAAATTCTGATTTGTTGCGTTATTATACCGAAATGCAGGAGGTGTTCAAGGAGTTTGAGGTGCAAAATACAAAGCCCACAATGGATGATGTTAAAGAAGCCTTTAATCTAAGACTTAACCCAATTAAAGAAGATGAATTGAAATCTGAAAAACCCACCGTAAGTTTCAAAGAGGCATTTAATAAATTTGTGAAAGAGTGTGGAAAACAAAATAATTGGACAAATTCCACCTACGAAAAATTCTCAGCCGTTAAAAATCACTTGAAATCTTTTAATCCGGACATTTCATTTGAGTATTTTGATGAAAATGGACTGAATAACTACGTCGATTTTCTGCGTACATCAAAAGATATGCGGAACAGTACCATCGGCAAACAGATAGGTTTTTTGAAATGGTTTCTACGTTGGAGCTTTAAAAAAGGCTACAACAGTAATTCGGCTTACGATACCTTCAAACCAAAATTAAAGAGTACGTCCAAAAAAGTAATTTTTCTTACTTGGGATGAACTGACAAAATTTAGGGAACTCCAAATACCGGAACAAAAACAATACTTGGAGCGTGTGCGTGACGTATTTTTATTTTGCTGCTTCACAGGATTGCGATATTCCGATGTTTTTAATCTTCGCCGAAGTGATATAAAGGAAAATCATATAGAAATAACTACTGTTAAAACAGCCGATAGTCTTATTATTGAACTGAATAACCACAGCAAAGCTATCCTCGAAAAATATAAAGACATCGCATTTCAAGACCAAAAGGTATTGCCCGTAATCAGCAATCAACGAATGAATACTTATTTGAAAGAATTGGCAGAGTTAGCAGAAATAAATGAACCTGTGCGCGAAACTTATTACAAAGGCAATGAACGGATAGATGTTGTTACGCCAAAATATTCTCTGTTAAGTACGCACGCTGCTCGTCGAACTTTTATTTGTAACGCCCTTTCACTCGGCATTCCAGCAAATGTAGTGATGAAATGGACGGGACACAGCGATTATAAAGCAATGAAACCGTATATTGACATTGCAGACGATATAAAAGCGAGTGCCATGAGTAAGTTTAATCAACTTTAACGCCAATTCTTATGCAAATCACCGACATACTCCCTCAATACACACAGCTTAACAGGATAATTTCCGAAGTTTCAAACAGGCATTCTATTGAATTTTCGGAACAACAATTTGTTGCCGATTTTCACACTCAATTCGACAATATTCAATCGTTTGAAGCAATGCTGATTGACCTGACGATGAATACTGACCCGGAACGGCATAAAACTTTAATAGAAAGCCTTTCGGTTGAAATACAGAATAATATCAGGCTGATTTCGTCGAATAAAATCGTACTTGAAAACTTGAACATAGAAAAGACTTGTGATAATTTTGCCAATCAATACGATATCCAAATCAGCAACCAACTACACACAACTCAACAACATTGGAAAGAGTTGAGTGAGGTAAACAATTCGTTAGACGCCATTGGTTTCAGATCGCACACCGAGCAAGAAGAACAACGCCTTTGGGAAAAGCACAAAACATTGAGCGAGAAATACAATTCAGAAAAAATAACATTGAATGAATTGTATGAAAAACAGAACATTGCAAGAAGAACGGCAGAGAAATATCAAGAAAATTATTTTCAGAAACTTCTATCGTTGAGCAATAAGCTGAACAAAATAACTCAAAAATACATTTCAAAAACAATACAAAATCTGCCCGAAGGAGTGTATTTTGATATGGCAACATCATCAGCCATTCATAATATTTGCAACAATACCATTTTTGAAAATCTTTCCGAAACCGACTTTTATACGGCAATTAACCTACTTTCATCCGACAAAATTTTACAATTGAAGCAAGGCGAAAAAACACGTGTCTGTTTTCTTGTTTACAAAATGTACGAAAACATCAAATCCGGCAACAAAACGGAATGGCGGACATCTATTCTTCAACAACTGGAAATTGATGAGAGTTACTACAAATCAAAATACAAAGAACCTATTTCCGAAGTGCCGAGCCGGAAATCGGAACAATTTGCACGTGAAATAAAAGAGCTTTTCAGTTAAAACGGTTTCTCTAACCGAACCACCACGTTTACCACCTAAAATAATTTTATATCCGATTGATTTTCAGTCGGATATTTTTGTGTCTGCCACATCCTTACCACTTTTTTCCGCCCTTACCTTTGCATCGTTCGAACACCAACCGCCGAAGTACAAGGCTATTGTAAAATCGTAACAATGAAAGGAAAAAATAATGGACTTACAAAATTTAAAACAAAAACCATTGTGGCAAATGACGGGCGAAGAATTTCTGTATCTGCAAGAAAACAGCATCGGGAAAACCGTCCAACAAGCCACATCTACCATCGCGCACGACGGAACCGAGAAACGACACGTGTACGGCATTGCCGGAATAGCAAAACTTTTCGGGTGCAGTATGCCCACGGCGCACCGCATCAAGAAAAGCGGAAAAATTGACCGTGCCATCACGCAAATTGGGCGAAAAATTATCGTGGATGCGGAGCTTGCACTTGAATTAGCGGGACGGAAAACAGGAGGACGAAAATAGCGATGGAAACACGAAACAACAAAATCGACCTGGATGCACTTTGGCAAAAGTCGCTCGTGCGTGTTACCGACGAGTTTACGCTTCCGCCTGTCATCCTGCAAGTGGACGACGCCATTATCGGCACGCTGGGCAACTTCAGCGCATCCACCGGAAAAGCCAAAGCCAAGAAAACGTTCAACGTGTCGGCAATCGTGGCATCCGCTTTAATCAACGGACAAGTTCTCGAATATCGGGCATCATTGCCCGAAGGAAAACGCAAAATTCTTTATTTCGATACCGAACAAAGTCCGTTTCACTGCAAAAAAGTGTTGCAACGCATCCTCAAACTTGCCGGACTTCCGCTCGACCGTCAGCCCGAAAACCTGATTTTCAGCCATCTTCGGGAAATCGCCAATCCTGCCGTCAGATGCGAAATTATTCGAAAAGCCATTTACGGCATCGACGGTGTAGGCTTGGTAATCATTGATGGCATCCGAGATTTGATGTTAGACATCAACAACGCCACGCAAGCCACCACGCTTATCGGCGACCTGATGCAGTGGACAAGCGAGCGGGAAATCCATATCCAAACCGTGTTGCACCTGAACAAAGGCGATGACAACAGTCGCGGACATATCGGCACGGAACTCAACAACAAAGCCGAAACCGTTTTGCAAATCACAAAAGACCCTACGGATGAAGACCGAAGCATTATTTCGGCATCTTTTATCCGTTCCAAACCGTTTGAAAAATTTGCTTTCCGCATTTCCGACGAACCGGACAATATCAATATTCCAAAGTTAGACACCGACTATCAGCCCGAAGTTTCATTGCGACGAAATAGTTTCGATTACACCGAGTTATCTGAAGGCGAACACCGTCAAGCATTGGAACTCACTTTCGAAAATACAGAAAACGGTTTCGGTTACGGCGAAATGGTAGAAGTTTTGCGAAACAGTTATGCCAAAATCGTGGGTGTTACTTACGGCATTGGCAAGGCTAAAAAGCTACTTACATTTCTAAAAAACAAACGAATGATTGTCCAAAATAACAACAAGCAGTATGTTTTTAATCCCAATTTTCATTACTGACAAATCGGTTCGGTACAAATCGGGTGTCTATGGTGGCGTCCCATACCGAACCACTGGCATAAATCAGTTCGGTACGGTTCAGGTACTATATTCCTGTACCATACTGAACCAATATAAAAACTTTTCGCTGACGAAAAGAAAAAATATCCACAATTTATAAACCTTACAACAATGAATTCAGAACAAGCCAAGCAAATCCGTATTGAAGAGTATTTGTACCGTATCGGAATAAAACCAAACAAAGAACGGGGACATAACCTATGGTATAAATCGCCTTTCAGAAACGAAACAGAGCCGTCGTTCAAATTAAACCGAAGTATCAACCAATGGCACGATTTAGGAAGTGGCGACAAAGGCAATATCATTGATTTGGCAATGAAACTACATCAAACAAACAGCGTTTCGGAAGCGTTGCAAGCCATCGAACAAGCCGCTCCTAATCCACAAGCTCACTCTTTTTCTTTTCGTCAGCAAGAAGTTTCAGAGACGATGACGAAAGTTGAAATAAAACCGCTCAATCATCCTGCATTAAACCAACTGCTTAACCAACGAAAAATCCCAATAAAATTGGCACGGCAATACTGCAAAGAAGTACATTACACGTTGAATGGAAAATCGTATTTTTCCGTCGCTTTCCCCAACGACAAAGGCGGATTTGAAACCTTAAATCCTTATTTCAAGGGTTGCCTTCCACCCAAAGAAATTAGCATTTTCAACCGCCAAACGCAAGCCGTGCATCTTTTTGAAGGATTTATGGACTATCTCAGTTTGCTGACTTTGCAAGCCAGGCAAGCCGATGTTTCTGCGGTAGTATTAAACTCGATTACCAATTTAGAAAAAGCCATTCCGTTTCTCTCGAAGCATACCCAAATCAACGCCTTTTTGGATAACGATGAGGGAGGAAAACGAGCGTTGGAGAAACTGCAAAATCTCAAACTTCCCATCGTTGATTATTCAAAAAAATATGCGGAATACAAAGATGTAAATGATTATTTGTGCGGAAAAAAGTTACCGCAATTTCAGAAAAAACTGACAACCGAAACAGAAATTCAAAAGCCGAAAATCGGCAAGCGTTTCAAACGCTAACCACACGGAATGGACACAGGGCATTTCCACTATTGAAAATGCCGTAGCTTATTAGGGGATTTTCTTAACAGTCCGCAAGCTACCTTAAAAATCCCCCAATAAGCCAAAGGGAAAACCCCTCTGGACACCCCAAGTTCGCTTAAACTCACTTAATTTACAAACTCAATTTTATGGGCTACGCCGTATTACATTTAGAAAAAGCAAGCGGAACGGATTCCGCTATGTCGGCACACATCGAACGCACCATCGCACCCAAAAATGCCGACCCAGAACGCACGCATCTTAATCGTGAATTGATAAAATTTCCCGATGGTGTCCGCAACCGTACCGAAGCTATTCAGCATCGCTTAGAAAATGCCGGACTGCAACGTAAAATTGGCAAAAACCAAATTCGGGCAATCCGCATTCTGCTCACGGGAAGTCCCGAAGAAATGCAACGCATCCTGACTGATGGAAAATTAATCGAATGGTGTGATGATAATTTGTGTTGGCTAGGAGAAACTTACGGTAAGGATAATATCGTTTCTGCCGTTTTGCATATGGATGAAAGCACACCGCACATTCATGCCACGTTAGTGCCGATAGTTATCACTGAAAGGCGGAAAAAGAAATCGGAAGAACAGGTAAAAAAGCGATATCGCAAGAAAAACCCCAATGCTCCGCGACTTTCTGCCGATGATGTGATGACACGTATAAAACTCAAAGAGTATCAGGATACGTATGCCCTCGCTATGTCTAAATATGGGTTACAAAGAGGAATTGATGGTTCGGAAGCACGGCATATCAGCACTTCGCAGTATTATCGGGAGTTGTTTGCGAAAAATGAGGATTTGAAGGAAAATATCGACAATTTACTTGAAAAACAGAAAAATACCGAAAAGGAACTCACAAAAGTCAAATCCGAAGTTAGCAAAGAGAAATTCAAAAACGCTAAAGCCGAAATGGGGACTAATTTGATGGATGGTGTAAATTCGCTTTTCGGGAATTCGAAAACAAAACAGCAACAGGCTGAAATTGACGAATTGCAATCCGAAATCACTTTGCTGAAAGATGAAAACCGCTCACTGAAAACCGAAATACAAACCCTGCAAAAAGAATATACATCCACCACCGATAAACTTCGTGCCGAATTGAAAAAGATATACGACTTGTTCCCCAAACTTCGGGAGTTGCTTTCCATTGAAAGAATGTGCCGTTTAGTTGGTTTTTCCGATGATTTGACCAAACGGATTTTATCGGGCGACAAAGTCGGTTTCAAAGGCAGTCTTTATTCTGCCGAATACAAACAAAAATTCTCAACCGTACATTCCGTTGCTCAAATGGAACCCGAACCAAAACAACCCGAAAAACTTCGCCTTGCCATTGACGGCGTGGATATTATCGAGTGGTTTCGGTTGAAATATAGGGAGTTTCAGCGGAGTATCGGGATTGATTGGACGGAGAGAAGTGTGGGGAGGTGGAGGAAAATGTAATGATTGTTGAAAAGTTTTTTGAGTAATATAATTTGTATTCAAATACTTTTCATATATTTGCCAAATATAGTCAAGACAAAATTACTCAATATGTTATTTGTAGAGAAAATTAAACAATTAAGGGAAAACCATCAGTTGCCACAGCGACAATTGGCATCAATTTTGGAAATTGACACAGCTACTTATTGTAAAATTGAGCGTGGAGACCGAAAAGCAAAGCGGGAGCAAGTAATAACAATTGCAAATGTTCTGCAAGCAAATGAAAAAGAACTACTCACACTTTGGCTTGCTGACCAAGTTTATTCCGTTTTAAAATATGAACAGAATGTAAATGAAGTTTTAAATGTGGTGCAAGAAAATATAGAAGAATATGGAAAAAAACAAGATGTTAAATAAAATAATACAAGGCGATTGTTTAGAGGTAATGCCAAATATCCCTGATAAATCAATTGATATGATACTGTGTGATTTGCCTTACGGTACAACCCAAAACAAATGGGATTCTGTTATTGATTTACCAGCACTTTGGAAAGAATACAGTCGTGTTATCAAAGATAATGGTGCAATTGTTTTGACTTCGCAAGGATTGTTTACCGCCAAACTAATTTTAAGTAAGGAAGATTGGTTTAAATATAAAATTGTGTGGATAAAGTCGAAATCAACTAATTTTCTCAATGCAAAGAAACAGCCTTTAAGAAAACACGAGGATATTTGCGTGTTTTACAAAAAACAACCAACATATAACCCTCAAATGACCGAAGGGGAAAGCTACGACAAAGGTATTCGTAAAGACCAATATACAGGCAGTTATGGGGATTTTAAACCTCGTCATGTTAAGAGCAATGGAGAACGATATCCGAATGATATTGTGTTTTTTGAAGAACAAGATATCGATGATTTTGTGTATTTCAAGACTGCTGAATCGGAAGGAAAAGTTTATCATCCTACACAAAAACCAATTGAATTAGGAAGATATCTTATTCGAACTTTCACAAATCCCGGAGATGTTGTGTTGGATAATGCTTGTGGTAGTGGAAGTTTTCTTGTTGCGGCAGCAATGGAAGGACGAAATTATATTGGAATTGAGAAAAATGAAAACGTCCTTTTGCACAAAGTAAAAGCGATTGATTATATTAAGGTCTGCAACGATAGAATTCTTGAAGCAGAAGAAAAACGGATTGCCGAAATGCAACAACCAATAATGAAAAGTCTTTTTGAAAATCAATCTTCAAAAGTGGCTTTTGCCAAATAGGTATGAAAAAAGGCACAATAAAAAGAAACGAACGAGATTGGGCTGGGCAACTAATTAGTTGGATAAAATCGGCTATTGAAAATCGCACCACAATTTTTGAAGATGCCACAAATGACACGGGTGTAAAACTGGATACAGGAAGAACCAAATTTCCTGACATACTTCTGTTTACTGATAAAGTTTCCGGTATAATATTTAACGGGTGGGAATTGAAATTTCCTGACACACCTGTTGATGATGCTGTTATGCTTGAAAATGCATTAGAAAAAGCTCAAAAATTAAACTCAAATTCTTTTGTTACGTGGAATGGTACAGAAGCTGTTATTTGGAGAATTAATTCAAGTGAATACGCGATACAATCATTGTCCAAAGTAAAAGAATATCCCAAAGAACGCACTATAACAACTCGTGACGACCTTGCCGACCCTGTAAGATTCGCTCAAAATGAAACATTGCTAAGGAAAAGAGCTGTAGATATTTTGCACGATTTAGGAATGTTGTACACTTCCGGAGAGCTAAAACCTGCCATCAATATTACAGGGAATATTGTCTCTGCAATTCGTAGAACATCGGACATTATAATTCCTCAATTCCAAAATACAATAACATCATTAAAAGGTACAAATGCCTCCTTTCGTAGAGAGTTTAATCAATGGAAAATTTACGAAAGCTCAACGCTAAATATATTAGCTTCATCGTCACGGAGAGCAGAAACTGTAATTGAAGAACAAGTATTGGCAAAGTTTACCTTCTATAATTTAATTGGCAAGACATTATTCTATCTCACTTTGTGTGAAAATCTTAGCGGCGAACTTGAAAATATAAATATAGATAGTTCTACCAACATTAAATCCCAACTATATTCCTATTTTGAAAGAGCAAAAGCTATTGATTATCAAGCTATATTTAAACCTTATTTTACTGATGATATAGAATTTTCAGAGGTGACAAGCCAAACTCTTTTTGAACTTATTCAAGTGATTACTGAATTTGATTTCAGAATTTTACCTACAAATGTGATTGGGAACATTCTCGAAAACCTTGTCCCCAAAGAGGAAAAACAAAAATTCGGTCAATATTTTACCCCTGAAACTTTAGCAAATCTTGTAACTTTTCCTGCCGTAGAAACAAATCAAGATTATTTATTCGATCCAACTTCCGGAACAGGCACGTTTTTGAATGCCTTTTACAAAATCCTAAATTATCACGGAAATAACAATCATACAGAACTATTAAAACATATTTGGGGTAACGATGTGTCTCACTTTCCGGCAATTCTTTCTGTGATAAATCTTTATAAACAAGATGTAACTCAAATAGATAATTTTCCAAGAATAACACGGGATGATTTCTTTAATCTCAATGTTGGCGATAAGGTCGGTTTTCCAGATTCGTTAAATTATAAAAATCAAATTGAATTAGAAATACCTCTATTCGATGCAATTGCAAGCAATTTCCCTTTTATACAACAAGAGGATATTCCTAATGAAATTTTGACAACCTTTTTTAGAAAAAAGTTTGAAACCCAACAACAATCGTTTTTACACGATGGCACATTTAAAATTAACGAACGATCTGACTACTTCACATATTGCGTTTACAATTCCATCCGATTTTTGAAAGATGATGGCTATTTAAGCGCCATAACATCAAATGCTTGGTTGGGCAAAGAATATGGATTTCAGTTCAAAAAGTTTTTACTTGACAACTTCCATATTAAGTATGTAGTTAAAAGTAATGCACAACATTGGTTCGCAGACTCAAAGGTTATCACTATTTTCGTTGTTTTACAAAAAACGAAGAGTGACGATCCGACTAAGTTCGTAACTATTAATTTTAAGTTAGAAGAATCCTTTTCGCAAGAAAATATAAACTTACAACTTTCGCAAATAGAAAACTTTTATTCTGAAATTGATAATTGCGAAAATCCCCGTAATCCAAATTGGATACAAGACACAACATTTGACGATTTATTCAAAAACACTCAAATACCTCTTTCTGTTTGTATTGTTCCAAAAGAAAAGCTAATAAACTCAATTGATGAAAGCGACAATTGGTCTAAATACTTTATTTCGGCAAATCTTTTTGCAGGCTTCGACAATTCGCTTACTAAACTATATTCCACAGTTATAGATGTTTTCAGAGGAGAGCGGACAGGTTGGAATGATATGTTTGTCATACCTGAAAGAAATGTGACTTCATCGGGAATAGAAAGCAACTATCTTATCCCATACGTAAAAAGTCCAACCGAACTTGAACAAATAGAATTTTCTAACAATTACAAGTTTCAATTATTTGTATGCTCTGATGATATAGAAGAACTTCCAAGTGGTGCAAAAAATTGGATAAAACGTTTTGAAAATGCAGTAAACACCAATGGTTCTAAAACCATTCAAGAAGCTTGTGCCGGACACCGTCCACATTGGTACTCGCTTCGCCCCAAAAAGGCAAACATCATCACTGCTATCAATCCGTTTGAACGTTTCTTTTTCACATACTCAGAACAACCATTTACTATCGACCAGCGCTTAATTGCAATACGTGTAAAGGATGGATATGACGTTGAGTTAATTGCTGCACTACTCAATTCAGCCATCACTTTTTTAACGCTCGAAATGCGAGGAACTTCTCGTAATTTAGGAGCATTAGACCTTAATGCAAACTATCTGAAACAATTGCGAGTACTTAATCCCGACTTGCTTTCGGACGAACAGAAAAATGCCATACTTGGTGCTTTTCAACCTCTTAAACACAGAGAGATTGAAACTATATTCTCAGAAGTACAGAAACCAGACAGGATTAATTTTGACAAAACCATTTTACGCTGTTTCGGAATTGACGAAAATCTTTTAGAAAGTATTTATTCTTTGCTTGTTGCGTCTGTTAGTGATAGAGTAACAATGAAGGAGAGATGAAAAACTTCAAAATAATATTGAAAAAGTTTAAATAATTGTTATGTGGTCAGATAATGAAACTTCTGAAGACCTATTAGGCTTCAAGATACATGCAGACTTACTCATTGATGTGATAAAAGACGATACTGTTTTGCCTGTTACAATTGGTGTGTTTGGAGACTGGGGTAGTGGAAAATCTTCCATTCTTAAAATCGTTTATGATGAATTAAAGGGAATAAATGAAGATGATTTGAAAGATGACACTCTTGTTTTATATTTCAACGGGTGGGTATTTGAAGGATATGATGATGCAAAGGCCGCACTTTTGGAATCTATTGTAGAAAAGTTCAAAGGACACAAACAACTGAAAGAGAAGATAAAAGAAATGCCCGCCAAGTTGCTGAAATCAGTAAAATGGATGAGGGTCTTAGGTTTAAGTTTTAAAAAAGTTGTTTTGCCGACAGCTGCAGCTTACCTAACAGGTGGTCTTTCATTAATACCTTTTTTGTTACAAGAATTTTCGCAATTTAATGCAAAAGATTTAGCAGAAAAATTGTCTGGAGATAAAGCGGAAGATTTTTTGAAAGATATTATCAAAAAGAAGGATATTGAAGAAACTGCATTAATTAGAGAATTTCGCGATGATTTCAAAAAAATGATTGACAAATCTGAAATAAAAAAACTGGTTGTTATCATTGATGATTTGGACAGATGCACACAAGATAGAATTATAGAAAATCTTGAAGCAATCAAATTATTTCTAAATGTTGAAAAAACTGCATTTATTATTGGAGCAGACCCAAGAGTTGTAAGACATGCAATAGAATACAGGTATAAAACTGATGGTATAGAAAATGCGAATGACCCCGATAGTAGGAACAAGCGAATAGTTAGTGATTATTTAGAGAAGTTAATACAGGTTCCTTATAATCTTCCAAAGCTATCAGACAGAGAAGTTGAAACGTATATAACCTTACTGTTCTGCAAAAAAGGAATGAAACCTGAAACTTTTAAAAAGGTACTTGCAAATTTTCACGAAAGTAGGAGAACTAATCGCTATGGAGCATTTGGCTTTGGAGATATACAAGGAATAAAAGATTTGTTGTCAGAAGATGAAAAGAATAAAGTAAGTGAAAGCGTCTCATTAATAGCCTCGTTATCATCTATTATCACTGATGGGCTGAATGGAAACCCGCGTCAAGTAAAGCGTTTTCTTAATACATTCATATTAAGAAAAAGGTTGGTAGATGTTGCGGATATATCAAACTTTAGAATTGATATTTTAATTAAATTAATGGTTCTTGAATATTCTAAACTCAGCCTTTTTAAAGAACTTTACGGATGGCAAGTTTCTCAGAATGGGGAACCAAAAGAATTGAAGGATTTGGAAATATTGGCGATAGAACATAAAAAAGATGATATTAAAAAAAATTATTCTACTGATTGGGCTTCTGACAGCTTAATTAGATGGCTTAATATAGAACCAAAATTATCAGACGTAGATCTACGTGATTATTTTTGGATTTCAAGAGACCAGTTAGAAAAATCCATTAGTGGCTCATCGTTAATTCCAAGGCATATTAGAGATTTGTGTAAAACTCTTGTTGAACATGGCTCTGGTACAATACTTGTCAATACTATTTCTAATGATGTACTTGGCAAGTTGAACGAAAAAGACTTGGAAGTTCTTTTATCACTGATTGAAAATGAATTGTTAAAAGCAGTCGAAAATGTCAATATACATAAGGTGTTCATTGAATTAATGGCTCAAAAAACAATTAACTCTATCGAATCATATTCAAGAGTGATTCAGCAAGTTGACCATGACAAAATACCATTTAGTTTGCATAATGACTTTAAACTTGCGGTAGGCAAAAATGCTGAAATTTCTTCTGTTTTGAAGATATTTAGTAGCGGTTCAAAAATCTATAGGGCGTTAAATCCAAAAACAAAATCATAATGGGAACAACACAACGAATTTCTCCGGGAGTAACTAATCAACCCAACTGGAAAGGCTTGAATAGTTCAGTTACCAACGTTGCAAAAACAGTTGAAAAAGAGGCTGAAATAGAACAAGAAGAAAATGAAGATTCAAAGGCTATAACCCTAGAGCAAATTGAGCAAATCGAAAAACAGTATAAGAAAATGATTATTAGGCGAAATAATCACCTAAAATCAACTTATAAAAATTTAATTAAGACTGGTGGTGGAGTAAAAAATATCAGTAAAGGTAAATCTAATTCTATAGGAAAGGCGGGACTGAAGTCATCAGGAAAAATAGTAAATTTCTTTTCCAGTGTAGGTTCAATCGGATTGCAAAATGCTCTAACTGCAATCGGGTTTGGACAACTTGACGGAAAAAGTGTTGAGAATGTAATTGATTTTCTTGTTGTTTACTGTTCTGATAGTGCAACAGGTATGGATGAAACCGCCGCAAATAAAGCATCATCAGAAGTACTAAATCAAATTGCAGCCGAATCGGGTAATGATATTGACAGATTTGAGCAACTGTTAAAAGAATATGTTGATGGTAGTGGGTTGTCAAATTTGCTGTGTTCTTTTTGGGGATATTATATATTTGAACACCTTTCACAAAGATTTAAAGAGAAAATCACTCAACATAGAGGTGAATCTGTTAGTTCTGAAACTTTCAAAATAATTAAAGATGATATATTGGGACGGGTTAAGGTTTTAAATGAAAGCAGACCTGTCTCGAAAATTGACTGGAAAGGTAATGAAGGCAGAAGAGAGATAGAAGCAATATTTGAATCAATCATTAATATTCTTTGTGATGAAAATTAAAGCAAACTCACCTGTTTATGATAGTTCAAATGGACTTGTAACTATCAAATTAACATCAGAATCGGGAGCATACGCATTTATTAGAATTGATTTTCTAAAATTATTGCCGTTTGCAAATAAAGTATCTTCTGAAGTTCTTGATTTTTTCATTCTATCAACGTGTGTGTATGGCATTGATAGATTTGTTGAAAGAAAAAGTAACTCTATTGATGGGTGGTCAAGAGAATTGAAAGTCGATTTACCTGTAACAGATACAACTAAATGGAAGACTGCAAAAAAAGAATTAGAATCTCTGTTTTCTTTTTTAACGGGAGATTACTGGGAAATAGATTTTCACAAGACACAATTTATATATCCCGATAAGCCCTTGAGTGATAATTTAAATACAGATTTTTCACAGGTTAATTTATTTTCAGGAGGACTTGACTCACTAATTGGAGCAATTAATTTTCTTCAACAAAAGCCAAACGAAAGATTAATATTTACATCTCATTATGACCGAGAAATGCCTGGACCTAAAGGAGACCAAAAAGAACTTTTAGAAAGATTGCAAAATGTGTATAAAGACCAATTTTCATATATTCCATCGGTTGAAATCACATTATCTTATTCTACAATGAAAAAAGAAACTACTTTTAGAAGTAGGTCTATTATTTTTATTGGAATGGCATTGCTTGTTGCTCAAACAAAAGGAATTCCAATCGTAGTCCCTGAAAACGGAACTGTTTCGCTTAATTACCCCTTAAGTCCTTCTCGAAGAAGTGCATGTAGTACACGAACAACTCATCCAACATATATATCTAAAATAAGAGTTCTTTGGTCTAAAATGGAAATTCGCACACCTATTTCAAATCCTTATGAGTTTTATACAAAAGGAGAAATGGTTTCTTATTGTGAAAATCCAAAGTTATTAGAACAACTGGTAGAGTTATCAAACTCATGTGGCAAAAGAGGGCATCGAGTAAACTGGGAATTTCCGTCAGCAACTCATTGTGGTTTATGTATGCCTTGTACATATAGAAGGGCATCTTTATTGTCTCTAAACGACACAACTACATATGGAAATACTATCAACAAAAAACGGGTTGGAAAAAAAAATACTCCATTTTTGTTGTCTAATCAAGGTCAAGATATTGCCGCTTGCTTAGATTTTTTAAAAAAACCTATAACAGCTAAAGATATAAAAGATGAACTTCTTATCGGAGGGATAACAGATTTGTCAAAAATTGATGAATATGTGAGTTTAGTATTGAGGACAAGAGAAGAACTTATGAAATTAATTTCTCATATTGGCGATAGAGAAGTTAAGAAAAAAGCTGGAATAGAATAAAACTATGATTGATGTTCACTGCCATTTTGATATGGCAAAGAATCCAGAAAAGTATATTTTGGAAAACGAAAAAAACAGAATAGTTACAATCGGAATGACAAATTTGCCAAGTCATTTCCATATGGGAATAAACTATGTAAGAAAATATAAGTACATTCGACTTGCATTGGGATTACACCCATTAATGGCAAAAGAACATGCAAAAGAGTATTCGAAATTCAGACAATATGTTGAAGAAACATCATATATTGGTGAAGTAGGATTAGATTTTTCAAGAGAAGGATTTTCTACTAAGGAAATTCAAATCAAAAGTTTTGAGTTTGTTCTTGATTGTATAAGAACAAAAAATAAAATTCTAAGTCTTCATTCTCGACGAGCAGAAAAAGAAACCTTTGAAATGCTTGTTGAAAAAGGGATAAAAAATGCTATATTTCATTGGTATTCCGGTTCATTGAATGTGTTGAAAAATATTGTCAATGCTGGTTATTACTTTTCAATAAATTCCGCTATGACTCAGTCCAATAATGGAAAGAAAATTATTGAAAATATACCTAAGGAGTTGATATTGACTGAAACAGATTTTCCATTTGTTGAGAATAGTAACATCGAAAAAGTTCATTCTTATTTATCAATCCTATGGAATTTATCAGTTGATGAGGTGGAGCAAGTCGTTTCAAATAACTTTTTTGGATTAATAAGAAAAATGCAATAATCAAACAACTAATTTAATGAACGAAGAAAGACAACATCAACTATTTCGCTTATCAGCTGTGCTTTATGCTGACAACAACTATGAAGTAGCTCCAAAGACTATACATCGAAAAATTATTGAATCTGCTCTGTTGGAATGTGGTATGGAAGAGTATTCTGTGCATCAAATAATTGATTTTATTCAGGAGAGGTACAGCATAACATTTGACGAGGAGTCAGTAAGAGAAACCGTTACAAGCAAAAAAGAAGAGGGTTTCTTAACTAATCATCGAAATGGTAATTTATATGTCTGTCTTTCAGAAAAACGCAAACAAACTCTTCAAGCTAAAATCAGCAATAAAACCATAGATTTTTTTATTTCCGAATTTCAAGGGAAAAATACTCAACTTGTTGCTGGAATTGATTCAAAAGCGATTCTCTATAAATTCCTTTATGATATTTTCAGTACGAACACATATAGTTTTCAAAAGCTAATAAACAATAAGAAAGACCTGTCTGGTATCATCAATTTAGAAAATTCAAATTATTCTGAGAAGGAGAAAGAAATAATCAATAATTTTCTGCAATGGGATAATTTTGAGAAGAACAAAGCTATATTTAACATTGCAAGTTATGCTCTTGAATATTGTATGCTCACTAATAAAAATGGAAGTTCTTCCATTCATTTAGATAACTTGAAAAATAAAAGTTTTTATCTTGATACTAATATAATTTACAGAGTATTAGGAATAAATGGGGAAAATAGACAAAAACGTTCACAAACATTTTTGAAAAAATTTAACGATTCAGGTGAAAAAATCATCATTTCAAAATCAACTGAGACTGAATTTAAAGACGGTATCAAAGGGCATGTTGACCGCATTCGAAATTATGATTCACCAAGAGTTAATTCTATACTTTTTCAGGAGGTTGAAGTTCAACGTGATATTTATAATTTCTATCATAAATGGCGTATTGGGAAAATTAATTATAATCTTGATTTATTTATTGCCGAAATCTATTCTATTTATGACAACTTCAAGAAAGAATTTAAAATTCAAGTCGACACTGTTAAACCTTTCGATATTAATGATAAAAAAGTTGATGAACTTTTGAAAAATTACACATCTAGTATTTCTACATTCAAACAAAATGAAGGTAACGAAATTATCGGGAGTGCAACAATTGATGCCGAAAATATCCTTTGGATAGAGATGAAAAGAGAAAATAAAGTACAGAATATTTTTGATACAAAATATTTTTTCATTTCCTCTGACCAAAGTTTACGCCGTTGGGATTATCAACGTGAAGACAAAACTCCCATTGTCTTATTGCCAAGTCAATGGATGAGTATATTATTACGTTATTTAAACCGTACTGAAGATGATTTTAAAAGTTTTGTAAGTTTTCTAAATTTGAAAAACAGCGAGGTGCTGATAAATAGCGAAAAACTTCATATTGTTTTAGCTGGTATTGCCGAAATGACTACAAGTATTGAGCAGCAGCGTTTTATCTTGAATAACTTAGTAGAGAACAAGTTCAATAGTGTTGTTTCGAGAAGTATGTCAAATGAGCAAATTTTTGAAAATGCTAAAAAATATGCAAAATCAAAACTTGAAAATGAGGTTGAAAAACTAAAAATTCAAAACAATGATTTAACGGGTAAATATAATGAAATTTCTGCTGATATTACGGTCCATAAAACAGCTGTTACGAGTGAAATTCAACATTTAAAAGATGAAAAAGAGGGAATAAAAAGGAAACTTTCAGATAAAGAGCAAGAAAATATCCACCTCAAAGAACAATTAATTGAAAGCGAAATAAAGGCAGAAATGAGAAAATGGCAAGAACCCGCAAAGTGGTTAATCGCACTTGGCTTTTTGATAATTCTGTTTATGACTTTACAATTCTGTTGTAAAACTTGGTCTTTAAATTATCCATATAAGCTGGTAATGTGGATTGAGACAATTACAAATACAGTTCAGAAAACCACATTGACCACATTGATGTATGCTCCATTAATAGGTCTTTGGCTAATATCTAAGTTTGTATGGAGCAGATTAATTTCCAAAGATAAGAAATCAGAAACAAAACTTAAGATAAAGAATAATGTAACTGTGAAATATAAATAAGCAGTATACATTCGTTTCTGGGTGTAAAAAAGGGTGTAAATATCGTAATTATTTGATTTACACCCTTGTTTGCGGAGAGAGAGGGATTCGAACCCCAGGAACCTCTCGGTTCAACGGTTTTCAAGACCGCCGCAATCGACCACTCTGCCATCTCTCCAATAAATCAATAACGGTCAAACCTTTTCCCAGTCTTGCTTTTCAAAGCATTTGGCCTCTCTTGTTTACGGGTGCAAAAGTAGAGAAAAGAATAATACGCTCCAAATATTTCGGAATTATTTTCTAATATTTTTTCTCTTCTTATTGCAGCAAGTTCCCCTTATTCTATTTAAGTTTCTTATATTCTTTATATTATAAACTCTGAATCAATTCACGTTGCTTTTCAAAAAACAGGATCCTTTGCCTTTCTCCACTTACCGAAATCATGATAGACGAGCGGATCAAGGCGCGTAGCCATTTACGAAGCTTATCGTAGGTTCCCTCATCGAGCGAAGCTACCGAGCTGAGTATAAAGGTTTTTATCATACTGATATGATAATTTTTCACTTGTACGCACCAATAACTGGTATCGAAGTTCACACTCGATATATAAAGAAAGACTTTATTCCCGGTTTCTTCAAAATAACCACGGGTAGCGAGTATCTCCATTTCATTGAGAAGCCTTAACAGTTCTTCTTTCAGCAATTTCACTTCATCAAACGTTATCAGATGAATACTCTGAAAATAATTAATGTCATTTACCAGATAATGGAAGATCAACGGGTCGAGTATATAGTAGGTGTTTCGGATATATCTCGACTCTTCAACACCGGCCAGTTGTATTCCTTCAAAACGATCCGTCACACTGATATCCTGAAAACGTTTGGATTTGCCAGGGCCCCCACACTGATACATCCACTTGAATAGGTAAAAACGGGAGATATACTTATATTTCATGTAGAGTTGCTGTGGCAAAATATTCGTACAGTCTATCAACTCCGATTGTTCATCCTCACGGGCTAAACCAAGTATATCTACATATTGATCGAGCATATCATAATCGATATCGACAGGATTTACGAAATCGACCAGCTTCAACTGGAACGGCCTGCTTTTAGCCGTTACCGTACCGATCAGATTATCTAAAGAAATTCCGAATTCATTCGCTATCGTAACAATCTCAGCAAAAGTAAAAGCGACCTCTCCTCTTAAGCGCCTGTAAACTGCCTCTTTTTCGATACATAACAAATCGACAAGAGTATTCACAAGGACTGTCCTTTGGGGGATTTTCTCTCTGACCGCATTGAGAAGATTATCATATAAAAGGTCTTTTTTCATGCCACAGAATTATAAGTTTTGATAGTAGTGGACCCACTGTTTTCTCATACAAAGATAAATAAGGAACTTATTAAAAAGCCTCTTACAATCTGAGGATATAGGGTTTAGGCTCTAAAAAAAGACTAATAAAATAAGCAGCCTTTGAATTTGGGCTAGCCAATAAAATGCAGCTTCTTCGTTAATAATATATAACTTCCTTTTCATAAAAGCTTACAAAGTTTTTATAATTACACGTTGTTTTTCGAAAAACTGTATCCGTTGCTTTGCTCCACTTACGGAGATCATTGTAGAAGACCGCAATACTGCCTGGATCCAGTTATTTATACGTCCATATGTTTTCTTATCGAGAGATGCGGCAGCATTCAGCGTGAATGCCCGGATCAGACTGATACGAAATTGTTTCACCTCTATACAACGATAGCTGGTATCAAAATTAATATTCGATATATAAAAGAAAAGACTATTGCCGGTTTCATCATACTTCCCCCTGGCTGCAAGGATTTCCATGTCATCCAGAAATAAAAGCAACTCTTCTTTCAGCAACCGCAGATCTTCCTGTTCTACTAAATTGATACTAATAAAATAATTAATATCATTCACCAGATAGTGGAAGATCAGGGGATCCCAGACATAAAACGTCTGCCTGATAAGCCGGGAAGCTGCAATGTTCCTTTCCTGTATTTTCAATAACCGCTCTGTCGGACGTACATCTTTAAAACGCAGGATTACATCAAAATCTTTACATTGGTACATCCATTTGAAAAGGAAAAAACGTGCGATCGTCTTATAATTCAGGTAAAGCGATTGTGGCAGGATACTGGTACAATCCATCACTTTCGAATCCGGATCGTCCTTTCCCAGATTCAGGATATAGATATAATGCTCAAGCATCCGGTAATCGATATCGACCGGATCAATATATTCAACGAGCTTTAACTGGAAAGGACGGCTATTGATGTAACGGGCACCGACTATATTATCGAGTGAAATACCGAGCGTACTTGCTATGGCTGCAATCTCGACAAATGAAAAAGCGACCTCACCGCGCAAACGGCGGTAAACAGCCTCTTTCTCAATATTCAACAGCTCTGCAAGTGTATTTGCGAGTATGATCCTATTGGGAATCTTCTCCTTTATTGCACTCAGGATAGTATCATATAATAAATCCTTTTTCATAGATTACTCCGTTGTTCCGGATCTTCCCGGAATGGTTGTCATTCTTATTATCACAAATATAACCATCAGAGCCGCAGAAAGCCAGACTATAAAAAAATAAAGCAACAACGTACTTTTACGTTTTAAGGAATTATATGGTAAATGATCCTGCTTATTAATAAATAAGAGCTCAAAGAGGTTCTTATTTACATCCGGCATCATTTCCTCCTTACCAAAACCACCAAAATGACAAAATTCGTCAACGGCAATGACAGAAATCGTAACGTTTTCATAAAATTCCGCATTTCCATCAAAATAAACGGTAAAAGGAATTTTTGCTTTTCAAGTTTGTAATTCAGGCATATTCAAATACTTACTATTAGATGTCCTTTATCGGCCGAAAGCTCATACTTTTACTTTTGAGCAATACAATTCATGGAACCCTACATATAAACTCAGACAGGATTATCGAACACTTGCAGATATATAATCCCTGGAGACAGCTGTTATATACCAGTAGCAAGGAGGGCATCCTCACCTCAAGTACATGTGAATCCGAATCAATTTTATTTAATCAAAACCATTCTCGGTGGTAAAATTGCAAAGATTATCGCGAACTAGTAATTATAAAGCGGTAAAAAGGGGATGCTGCTTTAAAGGACTGTCCGTTTCGACTACAGGTTGTGAAATCTACAAAACGGCGGTCCTTTTTCTTTCACAGATTAAAATACATTGCTTATCTTCGTAAACTAAATAATACAATATATGCATATCAATAAAATATTTCTATACATATTCTCATTATCTCTCCTCCTCTTTTCCTGTATCAAAGACGACGAAAGTGAGGCAGTCATTAATTATGTCAATGTTAATGACCAAGTTCCCTCATTCGCCGTAGAAGATACGGCCGGAAATACATTCAATTCCAAACATTTTCTCGACAAGCAATCATTGCTGGTCTTCTTCGGCACTTATTGCTCTGACTGCCAAAAGGTGCTACCAGTGGTTGAGGAAGTGTGGAAAGAACTAAAGGACGACCCCAAATTTCTGCTGGTAACGATTTCACGCGAGGAATCAGCTGAAACAGTCACCCAATACTGGAAGGATAATCGGTTTACAATGCCATTCTATCTGGACCCTAAACGCTCCGCATTCGAACTCTTTGCAAACAATACGATTCCAAGAATATACATCATTGGCCCGGATACAAAAGTAGTCTGGATGTCTGTAGAGTCGCTGGATCTTTCTGCCAAAGAGTTGATTCAGAAAATCAAGGGATTAAAATAACACACTACGCCTATGTATGGCACAAAATTATTATACCGGATTATTATTCTGCTTTCCTGTTCTAATGCTATAGCCCAGAATACATTTAAGGACATCGAGGTCAAACTGGATACCCAACGTAATATCTTCCCACAGGAAAAATTGCATCTTCATCTCGATAAATCAATATACATACCCGGTGATACAATTTGGTTTAAGGCATATCTGGTCGATGCGGCCTATCATCTGCCAACATCAAACAGCCGATACGTCTACACCGAATTAATCAATCAGGAAGACTCCATCATTAGCCGGATAATGATACGGCCCGATTCATTAAATATCCTTCATGGTTATTTACCCGTTGCCACGAATATGATCTCCGGTGATTATAATATCCGTGCCTATACTGCCTACATGGAGAATTATAAAGATTACTTTTTTCAAAAGAAGATACATATCCTTTCTCCACAAAAAGGGGTAAAAGTCAATGAAAACCCTGATATAGTTTCCGATATCGATATACAGTTCTTTCCGGAGGGAGGACAGTCGCCTGTAGGAACAAACCATAAAATCGCATTCAAAGCGATCGGTACCGACGGACTGCATCGTAATATAAAAGGAGTTATCATAGATGAAAAACAGGATACAATCACCCCTTTTGCTTCTACTCATCTAGGCATGGGATATTTTATGTTACAATATTCACCCGGAAAACAATATTATGCCGACTGTATAAACGAACAAGGCAAAAAGAAACGCATCAAACTGCCCGAGCCAGAAAACGGAGTCTCTCTGAAGGTTCAGCATTCAAGAAACAGAATTGCTATATCCATATCCCGACCTGTTTCGCCTGTTTTTTCAGAAGATTCATTATTTGTCCTGATTCATACCAGAGGCATATTGCAGTATTGGGACAAATGGAAAGCAGATCAGGAATTTTTATATCTTAATACGGAAAGTTTTCCTTCGGGTATTTCTCAAATAGCTTTATTTGATAGTAATAAGAACTTACTGAGTGAACGATTAATTTTTGTCTTGAATGAAAACCAGGCGGATGTATCCGTAAATCCGGATAAAGAAGTTTATGGAAAAAGAAAAACTGTAAACTTAAAATTCATATTGAAAGACATTCAGGCGACTGATGGCGACTGTTCCGTATCTGTTACCGATGATAACGATCTTAACACCGATACAACATTTACAATTACATCAAACTTATTATTGACATCCGAATTGAAAGGATACATAGAAAATCCCGGTTATTATATGCAAACCAATAACCGCCAGGCCGCCAATGCCGCCGACCTGTTGATGCTCACACAGGGATGGAGACGGTATGATGTCGCCGGAATAATGAAAAACAAACATCTGGCACCGGTTATAGCTTACGAAACATCCATGCAAATACAAGGGAGTATAAAGGATGGTTATTACAAAAAAGGAGCAACCGCGAATGGCCAGGTCACTCTTTACGTACCGGATTATGATTATTCGGATGCTGCCATTTCTGATGATAATGGTGCATACTCCATAAGTAATTTTGAATTTCCCGACAGTACCCTTTATCTTCTACAAGGGAGTACCAGCAGAGGATCATCTGAAAACGTAATACTGGATGTACGAGAAAGGTCTTTTCCCCCGGTAAACACATTTTACAAATCAGGTACTGATGAATTCATTAAAAACGAAGAGTCGATCGGTTACCAGATGAAAGCAATGCAAAAATACATGGATCAGAATGATATCAGGACGATCGATTTACCTAATATCGATATACAGGCCGCCCCAATAAGCAAGCCTGCAAATACAAGATCACTCTATGAACAATTTAATACACACCAACTGAACGAAGATGAAATATTAGATAAAACGCCAGTCCTGACGGATGAATTGCTATTATATCTGCCCGGAATGTTTGGCTTTAGAAAATATTTTCAGTCGCTCAACAAAAGAGGAACACTTGTCGATTCAGGAGAAAATGCACCCTGCCTGGTTGTATTGAATGACCACGTAATGCCTTCGGATTTTGATATTAACATGATACCTGTTTCTTCCATCAAATCGATCGGAGTCATTTCCGGCCCTAAAATGGTTCTGTTTGGAAGGAATGGGGCTCCGGTCATAAACAGGGAAGAGGCCAAAATCACTCCCAAGAAAGCTTTAGTCATAACGACAAAAGAAACATATACCCCCTCCTCTACTATAAAGAAAAACAGCTGTTTTGTAAACAAGACATTTTTCGGTTTCCAGAAAGCCGCCGAGTTCTATTCCCCCCGATATGAAGCTATAGATTCAATTATCCGTAAAGATCTTCGGACTACTATATACTGGAACCCTTCTGTAAAACTCAGTACGGACAAAGAAAGTGATATATCCTTCTACACTTCCGATAACACAACCTCATATAGCATTATTGTTGAAGGCATAACGAATAATGGTGATATTATTTATTCTAAACATAAAATCCAGGTAAAGTAGGAACAATCGAGAAGTAAAGCTAAAAACAAAATTGTCCATATAATTAGTTTCTTATCAAGTACCACACTAAGTACTTTTCACTAATTATATGGACAATAACTGTCTGATAAACTATGTACGCAGGATGAGATTTGAACTCACACACCGTAACCGGCACTACCCCCTCAAAGTAGCGTGTCTACCAATTCCACCACCTGCGCGAATGGTGCCCAGAACAGGACTCGAACCTGCACGCCTTGCGACACACGCACCTGAAACGTGCGCGTCTACCAATTCCGCCACCTGGGCATTTCCATTATATAAAAAAGGCGGCCTCTTACCGCTCTTATTATCTGAGAGCGAAAGACGGGACTCGAACCCGCGACCCTAACCTTGGCAAGGTTATGCTCTACCAACTGAGCTACTTTCGCGATAACGGGTGCAAAGATATAGGTATTTTTTTATTTTCCAAAACTAGAAGATACTTTTTTTATACAAATTTCTCCCCACTCACCCGTTCAAATTCCTATCTTGTTTTAACACAGCAACTTTCGTTCCAAAAGAATTTATATGCGTGAAACAAGTTCACTAAACAAGGTTGTCATAACTACAGCTGCTTTATTGGCTGCAACAATTACATCGGCTCCGTCATTTACAAAATCGTCGGCAAAATGATAACCTTCGTTCGTGATAACAGACATACCGAAGACCCTCAATCCCGCATGGCGTGCCACAATAACTTCGGGAACCGTACTCATTCCGATCGCATCGCCTCCTACCCGGCCATAAAAAGCATATTCGGAAGGAGTTTCAAAAGAAGGGCCTGTTAATCCAACATACACACCTTTCTTTAAAGGAATAGCATGTGAAGCAGCAATCTCTTCTACCAAACGGACAAATTCCCGATCATAAGCACGCGTCATATCCGGGAAACGGGTACCGAACAGCTCATTATTCGGCCCGATCAGCGGATTCGGCATCATATTTATATGATCGCGGATAATCATCAGGTCGCCAACTTTGAAAGTGTTGTTTATTCCACCGGCAGCATTCGATACCAATAGATTCTTTATCCCCAGTAACTTCATAACGCGGACAGGGAAAGTAACCTGCTGCATGGAATAACCTTCATAATAATGAAAACGCCCCTGCATGGCCAGAACTTGCTTACCTCCCAGCTTACCGCAAATAAAGTTTCCTTTATGTCCGGCTGCCGTGGAATGCATAAAATGAGGGATCTCAGCATAAGGAATAACAATAGCATCTTCTATCTGATCCGCCAACGAACCTAATCCGCTGCCAAGAATAATGGCTGTTTCCGGATTTCCGGTGATACGTGCTGCTATAAATGCGGCCGCCTCCTGATATTGCTCATTCGTATAACTCATCATATCATTCTGTATTTATCTTTTCATTAAATTATAAGCTACTTGCGCCGCACGTTCCATAATTTCATCTTCACCCGGTACTTTCTTGTTTTGCATCAGGATTTTTCCATCACAAATAACCGTGTCGATGCAATTGCCGTTTGCTGCGTAAACAAGGTTAGAGGTGAAATTGAAGTTCGGTGTAAACGCCGGTATATTCAGATCGACCAGGGAAAGGTCTGCCAGATAACCTTCTGCTATCCGTCCGGCCTTTAAACCGATGAAAGAGGCTCCGGCTTCCGTGGCTGAATGAAATATTTCATCGGCAGTAACGGCTTCAGGATCTTTCCGCCAGACTTTCCCTAATAAAGATGCCAGCTTCATTGCTTCCACCATATCCAGATTATTGGATGACGAGCAACCGTCAGTACCCAGACCGACCGTAATGCCGGCTTCCCGCATTTCCTTGAATTTGAAGTGCATACCGGAAGCCAGTTTCATATTGGAAGCCGGATTATGTGCAACCTTCACCTCGTGATCCGCCAACATACGGATTTCATCCGCATCCACATAGATACCGTGGGAAATCACTAATCGGGGAGACAGTACACCCAACTTATATAAATACCGGACAGGAGTTGCCCCGAACTGCTTTACGGAATTCTCCACTTCCCCTTCTGTTTCAGCCAGATGTAGTTGGATTGGTACGTTATGCTCTCTTGCAAAAGCATCCGCCCATTGCAGCAACTCACCGGAAACCGTATAGATAGCGTGCGGACCTACGGAAAAATGGATCCGCTTGTCGTATCTGTCCATTTCATTATATAATTTCTGAATGGTTTGTTTGCTTTTCTCCGCCAACTCCGGTTGGAAATGGTCGAAACAGGCGCTGGATATGACTGCACGGATTCCCATTTCAGCAACAGCTTCTGCCGTGGCATGAAACTTATGGTACATATCGAAGAATGTAGTCGTTCCGCTTTTTATCATTTCCAGGCAAGCCAGCTTAGCTCCCCAATAGACATCCTCTTTCGTCAGCTTCGCCTCGTTAGGCCATATCTTTTCCTCCAGCCAAGGCATTAAAGGCATATCGTCGCCGAATCCCCGGAACAAAGTCATTGCCGCATGAGTATGCGTATTCACAAATCCCGGAATGACCGCCTTACGACGGCCGTCGATTACTTGATCGGCGGCAACAGACAAGCCGGAGCCTATCTGTTTGATGTATTTGTTTTCTATATAAATGTCGGTAGCAACGCCATTCAGCTCTACCTCTTTAATCAATAGCTTCATACAAACTTAGCTTTCATATTCTTTATTTTCTCATCGCAGATACGTGCCAGCAAACCATCTTTCTTATCACGTTTTACTGCGGCATACGCACAACTTTCCTTGACCTCAATAACGCCCAGATCGTCTTTACCCAGTTCGCCTTTCTGGAACAGGAAACCGACTACGTCCTTCTTACTCAACTTATCCCGTTTACCGCGGTTAATGGTCAATGTAACCCATTCCGAACGGAGCGGCTTTTTAGCTTTTTCGGGCAAGAAGAATTCATCCGGCTCGCGGGTGATGTATTCGGGAACTGTTTCTATCTCATTCAGGATCATAAAGGCGTTCCCTTCCGCGTTCATACGGGCCGTACGTCCGTTCCTGTGGATAAAGGCTTCTTCGTTGATGGGAAGATGGTAGTGAATCACATTCTTTACTTCCGGAATATCCAGCCCACGGGAAGCCAGGTCGGTAGAGATAAAAACGGATGCACTGCCATTACGGAAAAGCGACAAAGCCCGTTCACGTTCCGGCTGTTCCATGCCTCCGTGGAAATATTCATTATCCACATCCATTTCAGTCAGGTAATTGCTGACGCGCTCCACTGATTCGCGCTGGTTACAGAACACCAGGGCAGACTCGCCTTTTAACTCTCCGAGCAGTTTGTATAATGTCTCCAGTTTATCCTTGATCGGTGATTTCACGATACGCAGGGTCAATCCTTTCGCCTCTTTCACTCCGGTCAGGAATGACAAGCGGACAGGCGATGTAATGCCGGTAAAAGGCGGTATTTCCACCGCTTCGGTGGCAGAAGTCAATACTCTGCGGCGCACTCCGGGAAGATGCGAAAGGATCTCTTTCATCTCATCCTGGAAGCCCAGTTCCAACGACTTGTCGAATTCGTCAAGGATCAGCGTACGAACGGTATCCAGATTTATATTCCCCCGTTCCAGATGGTCGAGGATTCGTCCGGGCGTACCGATCAATACCGTTGGCGGATGCTCCAGGCTTTTCTTTTCCGTCCGGATAGGATGACCGCCGTAGCAACAGTTCACCTTATATCCGGCTCCGAGCGAACGGAATACCGTCTCTATCTGCAAAGCTAATTCACGCGACGGGGCGATGATAAGTGCTTGTATCTTCTTGTCCTCATCCGTCAACGTAGTAAGTAAGGGCAGCAGGAAAGCCAGGGTTTTACCCGATCCTGTAGGACTGAGTAAAACCATATCTTTCGTTGTGCCGGCATCAAGCACGGCCTGCTGCATTTCATTCAGTACCTCGATGCCTGTATTCGACAGGGCACGGGCTATGATTTCATTTCGTGTCATTTATATTCTTTATAAAATTCGGCAACCGATTCAATCCCTTTATAGAAGAAGTCGAGCGTGCAACTCTCATTAGGAGAATGAATAGCGTTCTGTTCCAGTCCGAAGCCCATCAAGACGGTTTTTATACCTAACACCTGCTCGAAGGTGGAGATAATAGGAATACTTCCTCCGCGACGTACTGCCAGTGGTTTCTTACCAAAAGCAACCGCGCAGGCCTTTTCAGCCGCCTGATAAGCCGGAAGGTCGATCGGACAAACATAACCCTGTCCACCGTGTTTCGGCGTGACTTTTACCTTAACAGATGCAGGAGCCACCTGGTTCATGTAATCTTCAAACATCTTTGAGATTTTGGAATGATCCTGATGCGGAACCAGACGGCAGGACACTTTCGCATAGGCTTTGGACGGAAGTACCGTCTTACTGCCCTCTTCCGTATAACCGCCCCAGATACCACAGATATCGAACGACGGACGGCAACTGTTCCTTTCCAGCGTCGAATAACCCTTTTCCCCAAACAAGGCATCCACACCGATAGCCGCCTTATATTTTGCTTCATCAAACGGGATTTGTGCAATCATTTCCCGTTCAGCCGGAGAAACTTCTTCTACATCATCATAGAAACCGGGGATCGTGATACGTCCGTCGGCATCGATAATATCGGCCATCAGTTTACATAATACATTAATAGGATTAGCTACTGCCCCACCGAAATGGCCGGAATGCAGATCGCGGTTCGGCCCGGTCACTTCGATTTCCCAGTAAGCCAGACCACGCAGGCCGGTTGTCAACGAGGGAGTTTCGGCACTTACCATACTGGTATCGGAAACCAGAATTACATCGGCCTTCAATAAATCTTTATGTTCACGGCAGAAGGTTTCAAGGCTGGGAGAACCGATTTCCTCTTCTCCTTCGAAGATAAACTTCACATTACACTTCAGCAGATCGAGCTTTAACGCTGCTTCGAAGCCTTTTACCTGCATCATGGATTGGCCTTTGTCGTCGTCCGCTCCACGCGCCCAGATACGGCCATCGCGTATTTCGGGTTCAAACGGCTGGCTTTTCCACAAGTCCAGCGGTTCGGCCGGCATTACATCATAATGGGCGTAAACAAGCACGGTCTTAGCATCGGGCGAAATCATTTTTTCGCCATATACAACCGGATTGCCTTCTGTCGGCATCACTACGGCTTTATCCGCGCCAGACGATAGCAATAGCTCCGTCCAGCGCTGAGCACAAGCCTGCATATCAGGTTTATGCTCTTGTTTGGCACTGATGGAAGGAATACGGATTAAACTGAACAACTCTTCCAGGAATCGTTCTTTATTGGATTCGATATACGATTTTACTGACATAAAACAGAAGATTTAATTTTAAATTTAACGTTTTTATTTAAGGTTACAAGTTTACGAATAAATTACTTAAATCCCCATTTTATTGTCATATAAAATATAGTAAGATGTTAATGTAACGTCAGTTTTATCTATCGCTAAAAGCTTATTTTATCTTTAATCCGGGAATTAAGGGAGTGGTATCCACCAGTTCTAAATCCTTTACCATAGACAAAGTTCCCTGCTTGTATTTCTGGAAATGGGGTGTTTGGATATGCTTTTTATAAGCCTCCCGGTCTGCATAAATCTCCAGGATCGTTATTTTATTGGGATTTTCTTTATCAGCAGTAGCATATAAAGTAAGTACTCCCGGTTCCAGACGCATAGAAGCTTCGATCTCCTCTTTCAGATAAGCATTATAGGCATCCAATTGTGCCGGATCCACTGTTATTTTAGATAGGCGAACCAGGTTATTAGCCGGATCGGTAGTTGCAGAAGCCTCCTTTATTATCTTCAGAGCCTTTATTGCCGGGGGAAAACCGATATACGGAAGACATTGTATAACTGCTGCCACAACCGTTTCTTTACTGTTGCCGGCATTCAGATTTCCCTGAAAATGAGATCGAAGCTGACTGTCGGCTTCCAATGTGGTCAGTACACAATATCCCAATAACTCACGTGTCTTAAGGTCAAGCCCGTCACGAGTATAAATGTCACCAAAGCAATATTCCGTCAGGAAACGTTCTACATCGTCACCCATTTCACCCGGGATATCTTCCATTACCTGGCTGATACCGCCGGGATAAAGCCGATCTTGCACAGCCGCGCCTTTTTCATGACGGCTTTCTTCCGTAACTGTGCCTTGTTTTTCCAAAGGCAAGGAAATGCCTCGTTCCTTAAAGACTTCGTTAATGACAGTCAACGCGTTCAAGGTTTTGGGAAAACCGATAAACGGAGCGCATGAATAAATAGCTTCACGAAGTTCAACAGGAGTAACTCCCACATTCAATGCCGCACCTGCATGCGCCTTTAATTGCGGCAAGGTCTGCATAGTTGCTAATGTTACACAGGTAATCATTTCACGGGTCTTTATATCCAGTTCTCCCGTGCGAAATACTTCTCCGAAAATAAACTTCTGAAGAATATCCATCATCTCCGGGTCAGTTCCCTGCCCGGTCAAAGCTTCGCCACCGAATAAGGTAGTGTAATTCTTTTTACATAATTCGATCCTATCCATATCTTTTTCTGTTTTAAGAGACGGGGCATTCTGAGCAGTAGCAGGTATTAAGCCTGATACGATGAATGCCAATGTTAACAATTTACGTTTCATATCCTTATGTTTTGCTGATATTGCAAAAGTAAAGAAAATGAACTGTTTGGCTTGTAGATGGATTACGGATAAATATACCTAAATTACAGAAAGAAAGATTGAAAAAGATCAGAACAGCTTGTCGGAGGATTCCAAATCAAGCAATTGCTGTTTGGCAGAAAGACCGCCGGCATATCCAACCAGCTTTTGGTTACTTCCGATAACACGATGGCAGGGAACAAGTATCGAAATAGAATTTGCACCATTAGCCGCAGCTACGGCACGAATTGCTTTCCGGTTACCTAAGTCCTGCGACAGAGCAGCATAAGAGACAGTCTTTCCGTAAGGGATGTTCAATAATGCATTCCAGACTGCTTTCTGGAAATCAGTACCGGCAAAAAGCAATGGGATATCGAACTCAGTTCTTTTCCCGGCAAAATATTCATCCAGCTGGGAAACTGTTTGGGCAAGCACTTCTGATTCGCCTGCTTCATAACGGGCATGCAATAACTTTTGCAACCTTCGGTCGATCAATGTTCTGCGCTCCTCATTTATCCAGTCGCACAAACATAGTTTACCGTCTAATGAACCCAGTATTAATTCTCCGCAGGGAGACTGGTAGTTTTGTATATAAATAATATTTTCCATACTTATAACTTTAATATCACAAAGATATAAAGTTATAAGTATGAAATAACCTGATTCTTGCTTATTTTAATAAGGGCAACCTGTTTAGCATATTCTTGATACGGATAGCAGTACGGGGCATCGCTTCTGCAACCGTCAAACCAACCACTTCTTTTTCGGCTGCAATATCATTTATGACACGAATAACCTGTTCCATTTTCATACCGTCGGGATCTGTGCCGACAGCAGCAATGATCTCAGCAGGATCCAGTACATCCATATCAAAATGAATAACGACTTTCGATGCTCCGCAGGATCTCAGCCATTCCCGGATTGCATCGCTGTTGTCTGCCACTTCTTCTCCCGTAATATTCGGGATACCGTATTGTTGCTGGCGAACTTTGATCTCGTCACGTTCCCAATTCCGTATCCCGACTAACAAAACTTTAGAGGGATCTATTTTAGCAGGCAACACCGAAATAAGCTGTTTTTCTCCATAGCCCATACAAGCAGTAGCCGCCATAGCATGATAGCCCGGATAAACATCGCCGGGTAATGTCAGGTCAGGATGAGCATCGATCCATATCATCGCTACGTCACCTTTATATTTGTCTGCAAGATAAGTAAACGGAACGACACTCACAGAGCATTCACCGCCAAGTGTTATGATCCTGTCGGGGTTGGCAGCACGTAACATTTCCAATGCAGCTTTCGACTGGCTTAAAATAGCGTCACGATCGATCACTCCGTCTGTTACTTCCCGATCAGTCATATCGGTAGATATGGGCACGGTCAATGTCTCCTGTCCTCTATCCGGAGCGAGAAAGTTTAATAATTGTGCCCCTAAATAGTATCCTCTTGAAGCCTCCGCCGGATCATTTTTAAGTTCCGGTAGCAGGTCGACTACGCTTGCGCCCTGCCATTGCGGATAAATCAATCGAACTGTTTTTTCTTTTTCCATATTCTTATCTTTTTCTGTTACAAAGTTATAGATTCCATTAATACCGTACAAGTATTCAAAAATACCTGATCCCCAAAGAGTTTCAGTACAGGCATATCCCCGAAGAGTCTCTCCGGTCGGCTATCGAGCCATTCTACAATCCGTATTAAGCGATTATTTATCGGCAAACTTCTTGCCATTGGTTGATTTATAATGTATCTTTCGCAGAATTAATAACCTTGAATTATACAATCATGGATAAACCGTTCGATTACTCGGAAGTTCCTTTCAATTTTGGTTTGTGTGCAGCCGAAAGCTGTCCGAATGCCGCTACTTGCCTGCGCCAGATAGCTTTTAAATACGTCCCGGAAGAAGTTATTTTCCCTTCGATACTGAACCCCAGGATTATAGCGAAAACAAAAGGGAAGTGTAAATATTACCGTCCCGATACAAAAATACGTCTTGCCAAAGGATTTATGCGTACAGTAAATGCATTGACCCTTTGCGAAGCCGACTCTTTCCGTAGCCGGATGATCGCCTTGTTAGGCCGGAAAAATTACTACCTGAAGCGAAAAGGCGGAGCGCCCTTATCTCCCACCGAGCAACAACGCATAGTAGCTATCGCCAAACACTCGGGAGTGGTTCTGGACGAATACTTTGACGAATACATCGAATCCTACAACTGGTAAATCTGAGACTTGCGAAAGGGCTCCAGTTTCTTACTAAGGAAACTGGAGTTTCTTCCTTAGGAAACGCGAGTTCCCTCCCGAGGAAACCGGAGTTTCCTGCATGGGGAACTGGAGTTTCCTAAGCACGAAACTACGAGGAAACTGTAATCAGCTGGCAACCATTCAATAAGAAGATTTTTGCCTTCCCGTTATTTCCCCAGATCAATCAACCATTTTACCATCTCCGGATCATAGTGAGAGAAGAACAGGCTCTTTGCCTGGTCGAGTCCATATATAGCCTGCATATCTTCTTCCGTCAGGGCAAAATCGAACACTTCCATGTTCTGGATCATCCGTTCTTTGTGGGTTGATTTGGGGATGACGATAATACCTCGCTGGATAAGGAAACGCAAAGCGGTTTGTGCCACTGACTTTCCGTACTTCTCCCCTATCGCTTTCAGCATTTCGTTGGTGAAGAAATCGTTCTTACCTTCGGCAAACGGGCCCCACGACATAACACGGGTACCGTAACGTTCCATGATCTTCTGCGGCTCCACCTGCTGGTTAAATACGTGTGTTTCCACTTGATTGACAGCCGGCTTTATCTCGCAGAACTCTGCCAGGTCGATAAAACGGTCGGGATAGAAATTGCTTACTCCGATAGCACGTGCCTTGCCTGCTTTACAGGCTTCTTCCATAGCGCGGTAAGTACCGTAATAATCGTTGAAAGGCTGGTGTATCAGGAGCAGGTCGACATAATCGCTTTGCAGTTTGCGCAGAGATTCGTCAATGGATGCTTTCGCCTTCTCATAACCTCCGTTAGAGATCCATACCTTGGTGGTGATAAATAATTCATCACGGGAGATACCGCTTTTATGGATGGCATTTCCGACTCCTTCTTCATTATAATAGGCTTGGGCGGTGTCGATAGAACGGTAGCCGACGCTTAAGGCATCGAGTACGCAACGCTCACACTCTTCGGGTGTTACCTGATATACGCCATAACCTAAAATCGGCATTTCTACGCCGTTGTTCAATTTTACTGTTTCCATAATTTATCTATTGTTTTACGAGATTATCTAATTATGAGACTTATAGCTCCACGACCTGCCCGATCTCAGGGACGATCAGGTCTAAGGAGTTCCGCACTGCGGCTTCGGCTTCGTTCTTCAGCGGTTCATCCCAGGGATGACGGGCAAGTGCGTATTTGGAATGGTGTACGGTGACCAGCCTTTTTGTTTTCAGATCGCGGGCTGCTTCTCCCAGAGAGGCCGGCATCAGATGGATATGTTGCCAGTCTTCATTATACTGTCCGTTTTCCAGGATAGCCAGATCGATGTCCGGATGTTGGCGGCCTATTTCTTCGTAATGTGTGTCGTAACCGCTATCTCCTCCCATATAGACTTTACGCGAAGGGGTATCGATCAGGAAAGAAGCCCAAAGCGTTTGGTTGGGTGTCAGTCCACGTCCTGAGAAATGACGGGCAGGCAGGCAATGGACGGTAAAACCTTTATCCAACAAGGCATCTTCCTGCCAATCCAGTTCCACTATATTGTCCTTGTCATATCCCCAACGCTCGAAATGCTCGCCTACACCTAACGGGCAGACTACTTTCCGCACCCGGTCTTTCAATTGTACTACCGTTTGATAATCCAGATGATCCCAGTGGTCATGGCTGATCACCAGATAATCGATCTCCGGCATATCTTCCGGCTTATAAATATCCGTTCCCTTAAACGGCTTATTGACAAAAGATACGGGAGAAGCCATACAAAACACCGGATCGACCAGCACACGCTTTCCCGACAACTGAAGCAGATAAGAAGAATGCCCGAACCAGACCATCCAGTCCGAATCTTTTGGCAAAGCTTTCAAATCCGTTTTGATTGCCCGCACAGGTTTGTCGGGATAAAGTCTTTCCGGCTTTGAGAACAGGAACTTCCACATGGCTTTCAATAGTCCGCCCTCTCCTGTTACCGTCTCCGTAGGACGCTGGTTTTGAAATGAACCGTCTCTGTACTGAGGTGAACGTTTGATCCTTTCCAACCGTTCGCCCTGGGGCAAACGCCCGAAGCTCGGCTGGTTGATAAATGCAATCCCAACCACGCCCAACACAACTATTATACCTATGACTATACCTGTTATCATACGCCACTTAGTCTTTTTAATTAACCTCATAACCGAGTTCTTTGTTTTTTGATGATACAAATATAGTCTAATGTCAAAGAATAAAAAGTAGATAGATTACAGATAGAATTACCATTATTACGGATGGGGCGGATAATGCGATATTAGGAAACAGTAAGTCTATATAGAAAATATTGAGATGGTATTAACAAGCTCCTTACGATTATAGTACACTACATAAACGCAAAACGGGCTGTCCTAAAATCACTTTCCGGACAGCCCTTCCTTTATTGCAAGAAAAATAAAAACAGTTGGTTATTCTCGTCCACCGCCTAAGGCTCTGTAGAGATTGATAAGGCTTTGTATCTCCGTGAAACGGTTGGCGGTGTGGGTTAGTTGTGCGCTTAGTAAACCCTGCCGGGCGGTCAGCACTTCCAGGTAAGTAGTAGTGCCGTGCTCCATCAACAGAGAAGTACTTTTCAAGGCTGTTTCCAGCGAAACGATCTGCTTATCCAGCAGGAGACTCTTTTCGCGGCTGGTCTGGCAAGCTGTCAGGGCATCGTTTACCTCACTTCCGGCGTTCAACAATGACTGCTGGAAAGCAAGGGCCGCTTCTTCCTGTTGCAGCTTGGTAATACGGTATTGAGCCATGATCTCTCCACGGGCAAACAAAGGCTGCGTGAGCGAACCTACGGCCGAAGCCAGGAACTTGCCGGGGTTGACGATCATCGATCCTGCATTATTTGTCCATCCTGCGCTACCACTCAATGTGATTGAAGGGTAGAAAGCAGCACGTGCCTGGTTGGTTCCGTAGAAAGCAGCTTCCAGCGACCGTTCAGCCGAACGGACATCAGGACGGTTTGCCAGCATCTGCATGGGTACGCCTGTAGAGATGCTTTCGGGGAACTGTTGCCCTTGCAGCTCACCCCGTTCGTAACTATGCGGAGTTTCTGCCAGTAAGAGGGCAAGGCTGTTCTCTACCTGATTGATCTGCTCTTTCAGGTCGAGCACAGAAGTTTGCACCTGGTAATAGGTTGCCTCCATCTGCGATACGGCTGATTCGTTGGACAAGCCGGCTTTCATCAGGGCACGGGTAGAAGCGACGGTTTCCCGCCATGCTTCTTCCGTTTGCTGCGTGATGTAAAGCTGCTCGTCCAACATCAGCAAAGTATAGTAGGTGTTGGCTATACCGGCTATCAGCTGGGTGCGGACGGCCTGCTGATAGTCGCGGCTTTGGGCAAATAGTGCTTTAGCTTGTTCTTTCGCATTTCGCATGCGTCCGAAGATATCGAGTTCCCAGCTGGCGGTGATAGGCAACGAGTACGTCTGCGTTGCCTTATGACCGTCGAAGCTGCTCACTGATCCCTGCGGAGTAAAGGCGAAAGAAGGGAGAAATGCCAGTCGGGCCGACATCAAAGTCGCTTCGGCCTGCTCCACCCGGAGCTGGGCCGACTGGTAGTCTGTGTTGCTCTGCAACCCTTGTTCGATAAGCTGTTGCAGATAGGGGTCGGTAAAGAGTACGCGCCAGTCCATATTACCGAAGCTGGTGGTATCTTCCGGTACCACCTCCTCGCCATAGAGATGGTCGGGGACGGTGGTTGCGGGTTTATATTTGCTGTATATGCCGCAACTGCTTAGTAAGACAGATACAGTCGTTAACAGAATTATCTTTTTCATATTCCTTCGTATTTATTGATTATTCAACGTCACCGCGTTCGGCTGCACTTCTCTCCTGTTCCAGCATAACCTGCACGTCGGCTTCTTCTTCCATCGGTTTGCGTATCTTTTCCTGCAGATATTCAAAGATGATATAGAACACAGGAACCACGAAGAGCAATGCCAGTGTTCCGACGGCCATACCGCCGACAACGCCTGTACCCAACGAACTGTTACCGTTGGCACCTGCACCGCTGGAGAACATCAACGGGAGCATACCGAAGATCATCGTCAATACCGTCATCAGGATAGGACGCAGACGAACCTGTGCGGCCGAGTAAGCCGACTCGACGATACCCATTCCCTTGCGGCGGCGTTCGATGGCGTACTCCGTAATCAGGATAGCTGTCTTTGCCAGCAAACCAATCAACATGATCACCCCTGTCTGCAAGTAGATGTTGTTCTCCAATCCGAATATCTTGGCGAACAGGAAGCTACCCATCAGCCCGAACGGTACGGAGAAGATCACGGCAAACGGAACCAGGAAGCTCTCGTAGAGACAAGCCAGGATCAGATAGATAAGGAATATACAAATAGCATAAATAAAGACAGTCTGTGCACCGCTGCTGCTGGCTTCTTCACGTGCCATACCGCCGTATTCATATCCGTATCCGGACGGCAATGTCTGTGAAGCCACTTCTTCGATCACCTTCTGCACTTCACCGGAAGAATATCCTTCAGCCGGGTTCACATTAGCCGTGATGGTGCTGTACAGGTTGAAGCGGTTGGTTGTTTCCGGGCCGAGCACCTCTGTCAGTGTCACGAACTGGCTGATCGGAGCCATTTCCGTACCGTTGCGCACGAACATATTATCCAAAGACTGTTGATCCAAACGGTATTCGGGCGAAGCCTGCATCATTACGCGATATACTTTACCGAACTGGTTGAAGTTGGAGATATAAGCCCCCCCGCAATAACTACCCAATGCATCGAGCACGGTGCTCGGCGAAATACCTGCCCGTTTACATTTTGCGGCATCGACATCCACCGATATCTGCGGGAAGTTCATCGCATAAGACGTATAGGCCATTGCTATTTCCGGACGCTGGTTAAGTGCTCCGAGGAACTGCATCGACGAGTTATAGAATGTCGCCATATCGCCGCCTGTCATATCCTGCAAGTTCAGTTCGAGGGAGTTACCCATACCGTAACCCGGAATCATAGCCGGTTGGAAACTGAATATCTGTGCTTCCTTTATACCGTAGAACTGTGCATTGAGGCGGGCAGCCACGGCGTCGGAGTTATGCTCCTTCCCTTTTCGTTCGCTCCAGTCCTTCAGGCGGATGATGATCGTACCGTAGGAAGTACCCTGTCCGGACATCAGCCCGTAGCCGGCAACGCGGGAATAATGTTCTATCTCTTCAGTATTATTCAAGATATCTTCCAGCTTGTCCATTACCTTGTTCGTTTCTTCCAACGTGCTTCCCGGCGAAGTACTTACGTTCACCATGATAACGCCCTGGTCTTCCTGCGGCACGAGTCCCGTCTTGGTGGTGCTCATCAGATAAACCAACAAAACGATCGTTGCAGCCAAGGATGTCCATACCATCCAGCGATGGTGGATAAAGAACATCACACCTTTCTTATATTTACCCAACACGGCATTGAACGATGCATTATAAGCTGCACGTACCCGTCCATTGATACTTTTCTCACTCTTTGTTCCATCCGACGGGCGCATCATAATGGCGCACAAGGCCGGACAAAGGGTCAACGCCGAGATCATCGAGATACCTACGGCCGTAGCCATCGTAATACCGAACTGCGTGTAGAACACACCTGATGTTCCGCCCATAAACGTTACAGGGATAAACACCGCCATAAATACGCAGGTACAGGAAACGATAGCCATCGTTACGTCACCCATCGCATCTTTCGTAGCGAGATAAGGTGACTTATATCCGGCATCGAACTTCGATTGCACCGCTTCGACCACCACAATGGCGTCATCCACCACCGTTCCGATGGCAAGTACCAAGGCAAACAGCGTCAGGATATTAAGACTGAACCCGGCAGCCACCAGGCAGGCAAAGGTTCCGACCAGCGACACGATAATGGAAATAGACGGAATAAGCGTACTCTTCAAGTCCTGCAGGAAGAAGTACACCACCAGGATAACCAGGACGATAGCGATCACAAGCGTCTCCACCACATTATGGATAGAAGCGAACAGGAAGTCGTTCGAGCTCATCATCGTTACAAACTCTGTTCCTTCCGGCAAATTCTGTTTCATCTGCTCCATACGGGCAGTTATTTCTTTATTAACAGCGGTTGCGTTGGAACCTGCCGTCTGGAACATCATAAAAAGTACGGCCGGTTTGCCGTCCATCTCACTACGGAAGCTGTACGTCAACGTTCCCAGCTCCACATCGGCCACATCTTTCAGGCGAAGTACGGAACCGTCGCTCTGCGAACGGACTACCGTGTTCTGGAATTCTTCCACACTCTTTAATCGTCCACGGTATTTCATGGTGAACTGGAATACATTCTCCGAGTTCTCACCCAATGAACCGGTAGGCGCTTCGATATTCTGCTCACCCAGCACAGCCGTCACGTCCGAAGGGACAAGGCCATATTGTGCCATCCGTTCCGGGCGCAGCCAGATACGCATACTATACGTATCACCTAATTCCATTACATCTCCTACTCCCTCGATACGTTTAATCTGGGGAATAACATTTATATCCAGGTAATTGGCAAGGAACGTCTGATCGTAGCGTCCGTCGGTACAAACCATTGCCCCGATCTGCAGGAAGCTGGTCTGGCGTTTCTGCGTAGTCACACCGATCCTTGTTACTTCGGCCGGCAAAAGTCCCTGTGCCTTGGATACACGGTTCTGCACGTTGACGGCAGCCATATCCGGATCTGTCCCCTGCTTAAAATATACTTGTATGACTGCCGAACCTGCATTCGTGGCAGTGGAACTGATATACATCATATTCTCCACCCCGTTAATACTTTCTTCGAGTGGCATGACAACACTGTTCATCACCGCGTCGGCATCAGCACCTGTATAATTAGCTGTTACATATACTGTTGGGGGGGCAATGTCAGGATACTGCTCCACCGGCAGCGTAAAGAGCGAAATAAGCCCTATGACCAAAATCAGCACGGAGATGCAAATAGCCATCACCGGCCGTTTTATAAATATGTTTCCTTTCATATCCTTTTTCTCTTTGTTTTATTTTACGACAGTACCTTCGCGCACCAGCCCGGCACCTTCCGATACGATTTCATCACCGGCTTTCAGTCCGTCCAGCACCACGTATTCGCGTCCGTCGTTGATACCGGCTACCGTTATCAGGGTGGAGACTGCCTTACCGTCTACTACCTTATATACAACGGTCTTGTCCTGCATCCGGACAGTGGCTCCCTGGGGAACGACAATACAATTTTTATATGTGCTCGGTATCACTACCGTGCCTGATGCTCCGCTGTGAAGCAGTCGCGCTTCGTTGGGGAATACCACACGTGCCACCACCGTACCTGTCTGACGGTCGATCACTCCGCTGATAGATTCTATAATACCTTTTTTGTCATACACCGAATTATCGTTCAGCTTCAACTCCACTTCCGGCATGTTCTTTAATGCATCGTCCATGCTGCCGTGCTCACGGGTAAGAGCCAGTAACTGGTTCTCGGTCATGGAGAAATAAACATACATGTCTGAATTGTCGCTGACAGTCGTCAACGGTTGGGGCAAGCTGGGGCCGACCAATGCACCTGCACGGTAAGGTAATGCACCGACAACACCGTTGCAGGGGCTTTTCACTTCCGTATAGGAGAGGTTATTACGTGCATTCAGTTCCTGCGCTTCGGCTTGTGCCAGTTGTGCTTTGGCAGAGAGGAAAGTGTTTTCCGCCGTTTGCAGGCTGAAATCCGAAACTACTTTCTGAGCATTCAGTTCTTTGTTACTTTTGTAGGTCAGTTCAGCAGTTGCCAGTGCAGCGCGTGCAGCTTCCACGTTGGCGGTAGCCGTTTTGAGGGCTGCCTTGTAAGGCACCTGGTCTATAATAAAGAGAGGTTGTCCCTGACGTACTTTTTGCCCTTCAGTTACGTAAAGTTTCTCGATAGTACCTGATACCTGAGGATAAATGTCGATATCCTGCCGTCCGCGTATCGTCGCCGAATAAGAGGAAGATAGCTCTTTGTCCGCAGGAGCCACCTTCATAATTGCATAAGAGGGTTTTAACTGTGCATCCGGAGCTTGTTTACAGGATGCCATCCACATCGTACAACCGACAATCCCTATCAGCCGTATCCATTTTTTACTTGCTTTATTCATACTATTGCTATTAAAAACTGGGACAAATGTAGACGAAAGGAACATAGGCATAGTGCCCTATTTCTCTCCAAGGATGTTTCATTTTCCCCCTTTATCACTTTTTATCATCACTTTTATTACCACAGGTGAAATACAGAACAGCAAAGTAGTGAAATAGAACATCTTACTTGTCCTGTTATTCGCCAAATTTGCAGAAACAAAAAAGAATATATGGAAGAAGAACACATCAAAACCGTCAGGATAGAAGATTTTAAAGCCAATAAGCACATCATCGATTATATGGATGATGACTTTGCAGTAATAAATAGTCTGGAAGAGGCTCCAACCGGTAATGACACGGTGCGATTGGAGTGTTTCCTTCTTGCTATCTGCGTAGAGGGATGCATTCAACTGGATATAAACCGTAAGACTTATCAGTTGGAAGACGGCGATCTACTGCTGGGTCTTCCCAATACTATTATCAGCCATATCATGTTAAGCCCCAGGAATAAGATCAGGCTTGCCGGCTTCTCTACCCGCTTCCTGTATAACGTTCTTAAAATGGAAAAAGTAACGTGGAATACAGCTGTCTATATCTATAATCACCCGATAAAACATGTTGGTGACAATAACAGCGAGATCTTCAATTATTATAGAGATCTGATCGTTGCAAAGATAAACGATGATCCGCATCATTACCATAGAGAGGTGATGCAGCATCTGTTTTCCGCACTCTTCTGTGAAATGCTGGGGGCTCTTAACAAGGAAGCTATCAGCCTTGGAGAGGTCGAACAGTCGAAAGAAGGAATTAAGCAGGCGGATTATATTTTCAGGAAGTTCATCGAAAAGGTGTCGGCAGACAATGGTATGCATCGCTCGGTTGCTTATTTTGCCGATGCTCTTTTCTACAGTCCCAAATATCTGTCGAAAGTCGTCAAAAAAACATGTGGCAGGACACCGCTGGAGCTTATCAACGAAAATGCTATCGAACATATCAAACACCGTCTGAAACGTTCGGATAAGTCCATCAAAGAGATCGCCGAAGAATTCAACTTCCCCAACCAATCTTTCTTCGGCAAGTTTGTAAAGACCCATACAGGCATGTCGCCTGCACGTTATCGGGATACACCGACGGATACATGATTGATAGCTTCAATAGCATTGTTTGCATTGAGCTTCGTCAGGATATTCTTCCGGTGGTTGTTTACCGTATAGATACTTATATTTAATCGATCTGCTATTTCCTTGCTTAATAAACCCTGGCGGATCAGTTGCAGTATCTCTATTTCTCTTTTTGTAAGTGATTGGTTGTCATTATTGAAGATAGAAACCAGTTCTCCGCTTTTCATATCAAGGACGGAATATTTAACCGTATCCTGCGGCGTCTGGTCGGGAGCAATATCCATTACCCCCATAACGATCCAGGCTTTACCGTTTCGGTCTTGCTGGGCAACCTGATTACGGCTGACGACATTTATATATTGCCCTCTCGCATTGAGCATACGAAACTGGTAGATATTCCGGAAATCATTCCTTCTCTCTTCAGGCAGAGAGTAAATAAACCGGCTATGCCTGATCTGCAAATCAAGCATCCTGTCGCGGTCGTCCGGATGTATCCTGTCTTCCAAAAGATCGCCCTGCTTCTCTATCGTTCTTATATGCGACCGGTTATAACCAAAAATATCGGCAAAGCCATCCGAAGCAAAATCATACCTTTCCTTATAGACATCTACCGTAAACAGGCAACTATGACTTATTTCAGCCATTTCCCGCAGGGCTTCCCTCCGCTTCGCCCATAGATCATAATCAACATCCTGACCCGACAGTTGCTGCCGGGCCCATAATTCACCAAGAGTATCTCTGGAAGAGGACATACTTTCAATTTTGAAATCTATATTCATTCGGAGAAGTGCCCACAAACTTTTTAAATAAGCGGGTAAAATGTTGCGGGTACTTGAAGCCCAGCTCGTAAGCGATCTCACTGATCGATTTGCTGGTATCCATAACTTTCTCTTTGGCCATATCGATCAGCATCAGCTGTATGTGCTCCTGTGCTGATTTGCCTGTTTCTTTCTTGATCAGGTCACCCAGATAGTTTGCCGAAAGATGCAACTGCTCCGCACAATACTGGACGGACGGTAACCCGATCTCCTGCGGCTTGTCCGACAGGAAATAATCATTTAATATCTTTTCGAACTTCGATAAGGTATCTTTGTTCACATTCTCACGGGTTATAAACTGGCGGTCATAGAAACGCAGGCAATAATTAAGCAACAGCTCAATATTGGAAACGATCAGCATCTTACTGTGTTTATCAATTCCCCGATGAAGTTCCAATTCAATATTCTTCAGGCAATCGATCACGATCTGCCGTTCCTGTTCCGATAAATGAAGTGCTTCATAGACTTCATAAGAGAAGAAATTGTAATTCTTTATATTGCGTCCGAGCGTAGTTCCCCGTATCAGGTCGGGATGAAACAACAACGCCCATCCTTTCGGTACCAGAACCTCTCCGTTATCTTCCACACCCACTACCTGGCCGGGGCCGGTAAAAACCATTGTTCCCTCCTGGTAGTCATAATAATTGCGGCCGTATTGCAAATCGCCGCACTTCACCTCTTTCAGAAAGACTGCATAAAAGCCGTAAATCATCCGGGCACGTCTTATACCGGGTACTTTCGAAAAGTCAATCACGCTGACCAGCGGATGCAGCGTTTCCTGCCCCATCCGGTCATTATACTGGTAGATATGATCCATTTTTTCTATTTTAGCCATCGTCTTCCTTTTTAGATGTTTCAGTACAAAGTTAATCGTTTTTTGTTATATCTATCAGACTTCGATTATTTTACAGCTTCCGCATATTCAGTATCAGTCACTTCTCCCAGCCATTCCGCACTGTTTTCGCTTACTTTCGGAGTGATACCGATATGCGTAAAACGGCTGTCGGGTGCAGCACCATGCCAGTGGACGGTATTGGCAGGAATATTTACCACATCACCGGGTTGCAGACGTTGGGCAGGCTTGCCTTTTTCCTGGTAATAACCGATACCTTCGGTGCAAAGCAGGATCTGTCCTATTGCGTGGGAGTGCCAGTTATTACGGGTTCCGGGGGCAAATGTCACATTATAAATGTTACAATCATATTCCGGTTGCGTGGAAAGCATTTTCAGCCAGGCATCACCGATAAAGTTTGCTGTAATAGGATTACCCAGTCCCAATACGGGTTCTTTTGTTTTATCTTCCATTGTATCTACTGTTTGATTATTATTACTTTTGTTTTCACTATTACAGATATTCACGGCAAAGAATGCCATACAGATCAGGATAATTACCGAATTCTTTCTCATATATTCTTTATTTATTAGATAGTACAAAAATAGAGGAATAACAGCAATGAGATTGTAGATGAATTACAGATATTTATACCTATATTACGGATTGAGCCTTTATTAGCTCAATCAGCGGGAAGTATATGGTACGCGCTCGATAGCTGTCGACAGGTTTTAGAATTGTATATAAATAGCTATTTACATTAAGATTTCAAAAAGTTGTTTTCTATCCGGCGAATAATTACTTCTTTTGTTTCCTGTATAGAGAGGTTGATTAATGAGCGGTAACAGAATTGACATAAAAACACTTGAGGCTTTACGGGAGGGAAACCATAAAGCCTTTGAGACCGTTTTTATAAACTATTACAATAAAACGAAAGCACTTATATACGGATATATCAAATCCGAATCCGATGCTGAAGAATTGGCTGAAGATATATTCGTTAACCTTTGGATCAACCATAAATCAATTAATACTTTAAAATCCTTCGATGCGTGGCTGCATACGATCGCCCGCAATGCAGCTATCAACTTTCTCAACCACAAATATATCCACTTGGCTTACACAAACGACTTTCAAAGCGAAGAAAGTAATTATTCTTCAGAAGAAGACCTGATTGCAAAGGAACTCGGCCTACTGATCGACGATATTGTCGGAAAAATGCCCGAACAGCGCAAACAGATTTATATCCTTAGCCGGAATGAAGGACTAAGCAATACGGAAATAGCAGAACGACTGAACACCACAAAAAGAAATGTCGAAAGCCAGCTAAGCCTTGCCCTGAAAGAGATACGAAAGGCTATTTCTACTTTCATATTCTCCTTATTTTGATTTTTCTCAAAAATCTTTCTTTTTCTCACTGAGCTTTTCCTCTGTCGACTGTATATATATAAAAGTATAGTACAATGGAGAAAAATAACATCGCAATAATTATCAAACGATTTCTATCAGGCCACTTCCCTGAGAAAACAGAAGAAAGAGTACAGAGGTGGATTATTGCAGATGAAAACACAAAAGAAAAAGAAGCAGCCTCGTTAGAATATTGGAACGAACTGAATACTGAAATCAATTCGGATACCTATTCAGCTTTAAAGCGGGTAAATCAGAGGATCGGATATACAAAGAGTCAAACAGCATATATTCCGTACCACCAAAAACTTTTACGGATCGCAGCCGTACTTATCCCCTTGTTCATAATGGCCGGTGGATATCTATATTATACCCGGGATAAACTGATAGAAATTTCCGTAGCCTACGGAGAAACCAGGCACTTATTCTTACCAGACAGCTCCGAAATATGGATAAACTCCGGATCGAGTATAAAATATCCAAAGGTATTTACCGATGACCAAAGACAGATATATCTCAAAGGAGAAGCCTATTTCTCTGTTAAAAAGAATCCGGCAAAACCTTTTATCGTAAAAACCGAACCACTTTCCGTCAAAGTTCTCGGAACCAAATTCAACGTTAAAGCCTATCCCGGCGATGAAAACGTAACGACAACCCTTACCAGCGGAAAGGTAGAAGTCTCTACACCATTGCAGGAAAGTCAAATACTCAGGCCGAATGAGCAACTGACATATAACATCAATACCTCAGCCATGAATATCGAACAGGTATTGCCAGTAGAAACCGACGCCTGGTTAGTGGGACAAATCCTATTCATCAATTCATCATTCAATGAAATAAAACAAACATTGGAAAGACATTTCAATGTCACAATCGATGATAAGACAGCTATTTCGGCATCCAGATCCTACACTGTCAAATTTTTGAAAGGGGAAACTCTTACCGAGATACTCGATGTATTGAAAGATGTGGTCGGCTTCACCTATCGGCAACAAGGAGAAAAGATAGTATTAAGTAAATAAGAAACAACAAATGCCTATGAATAAAAAGAACCGGGAAGCAGCTTGAGACCCTCTCCCCGATTCTGAAATATCGAACCTCATTACAATGTGAAGTAAAATGAAGTATCAACAATACAAATATAACATAATGGATCGAATTAAATCAATAAAACTACTCTACAGGTTTGTCATTTTATTATTTTTCGTTTTTCTCTCTTTCGGGATTACCGCCCAGAACAAAGAGAAGAAAATTTCAATACAAAACAAAAGCATATCCATAAAAGATGCTTTCTCTGAAATTGAACAACAAACGGATTACAGCATAGCTTACGAACAACCGGCATTGGATCTGAGTAAAAAGATATCTCTTTCCCTGAAAGAAGTTGATATCGATAAAGTATTGACACATATATTGAAAAATGAACAATACACTTATAAGAAAAACGGCTATCATATCATCATCTACCCTTCCACTCACAAAGAAGCCCCGAACATCCCCCAAAACGAAAAACCCGTGCAAACGATACGGGGAACTGTTACCGACTCCAAAAGTAATACACCAGTCGAATTTGCGACAGTAAGTATTTTAGCACATCCTTCTTTAGGAGCTATCACGGATAGTCTGGGAGAATTCCAGATAAAAAATGTACCTGTCGGACGGTATAATATACAGACCTCTTATATGGGATATAATACCAATATCGTCAATGAAGTGCTCGTTACCTCATCTAAAGAAATACAGTTGGATATCTCGTTAAAAGAAAACGTTCACCAATTGAATGAGATCGTAGTCCATCCCGAAGTCAAAAAGGCGGAACCCGTCAATCCGATGGCGATCACCGGAGGGCGTATGATCAGCATGGAAGAAGCCAGTCGGTTTGCCAATGGGTTCGATGATCCGGCACGCCTGAGTTCCGCCTTTGCCGGTGTGGCAGGAGATGTCGGGACAAATGCAATTGCTATCCGGGGTAATGCACCACAATACACACAGTGGCGGCTCGAAGGTGTTGAGATACCTAATCCTACCCATTTTGCAGATATCGCAGGATTGGGTGGTGGTATCCTGTCGGCATTAAGCACACAAGTCATCGGTAACTCCGATTTTTATAACGGCGCATTCCCGGCCGAATACAGCAATGCCTTATCAGGAGTCTTTGATATGCACATGCGCAACGGAAACAATCAGAAATATGAACATGCTTTCCAGGTTGGATTGATGGGGATCGATTTAGCATCAGAAGGCCCGATCAGTAAGAAGCAAGGGAGTTCTTATCTCTTCAATTACCGACTATCTACAACCAGTCTGGCCAGTGGTGGCCAAAGTAATCTGAAATATCAGGATCTATCATTCAAACTTAACTTTCCGACTAAAAAGGCCGGAACTTTCTCTATCTGGGGATTAGGATTGATTGACAGGAACAAAGCAGATGCGGAGGAGCGCGCGAAGTGGGAAACACAGGCAGACCGGCAATCTGCCGAAAATAAGATAGAAAAATTAGTCGGTGGAATAACCCACAAATATTTTATCGATGAGAATACTTATCTACGTTCTTCTTTGTCTGCCACTTATTCAAAAGACAGAATATCGGCCGATCAGGAAACTTTGGATGATCAATCAATACATGTCGGAGATATACAAAACAGGAAATGGGATATCCTGTTCAATTCATATATAAATAAGAAGTTCAGTTCGAAACACACCAACAGGTCAGGCATTGCAATTACTGGATTGAACTATGATCTCGATTATAAAGTCAGCCCTAACTTCGGACTGGATAGGCCGATGGAACAGATATCCAAAGGAAATGGAAAAAGTATGGTTCTGTCCGCTTTCAGTTCCTCGGTAATCGATATCAGCCATCATGTGACAGCTAGCATAGGCATCACTACCCAATATTTTGCACTCAATGAAAACTGGTCGGTTGAACCGAGACTTGCTTTGAAATGGGAACCTATAGACAATCACTCTTTTTCTGTTGCTTACGGTTTACATAGCCGTAGAGAAAAATTAGATTACTATTTTATTGAACAGGATCTCAACGGTAAAAAGATAACTAATAAATACCTGGATTTTTCAAAAGCACATCATTTTGGCTTCAGTTATGACTGGAACATTAAATCCAATCTACATGTAAAAATCGAACCTTACTATCAATATTTATATAACATCCCCGTCGAAGCAAATTCCTCTTTCTCGCTGATCAACCATGAGGACTTCTATCTGGATAGAATATTGACGAATAAAGGGGCAGGTAAAAACTATGGTATCGATATTACATTGGAACAATATATGACAAACGGATTTTACTATATGCTGACAGGTTCCCTCTTCAAATCAAAATACAAAGGAGGAGACAATACCTGGCGGAATACAAGAATGGATAGAAGCTTCCTACTAAATGCCTTGGCCGGAAAAGAATGGATGGTTGGCAAACGGAAACAAAATATGTTCAGTGTGAACGCCCGTTTGTTCTTTCATGGCGGCGATCGTTATACTCCGGTCGATGAAGAGAAAACAAATGAAGAACATGATATCATATTCGATGAGTCCAAAGCCTTCAGTAAGAAATTCAGTCCTGTTCTGAATGGAGACATTTCAATTAATTACAGAATAAATAAACGTAAACTTTCCCATGAGTTCTCATTGAAGTTGCTCAATGTCGGCATACGAACAGGAATGCATTTCTATCAATATAATGAGAAAACAAATAAGATAAAGAAGGAAGACGGTACGGGTTTGATCCCTAATATAAGTTATAAATTATATTTCTGAGTCCTTATAGATATGAATTCAAAAAATTCGTTATTCCACCATATCTTTATCTATTCCGAATTTCTCGTCTGTCTGACATTTTCCGGCAGGTTCCACATGGACTAGTATATCATATACATTGTCTATCGAATTCTCGATACTTTTCTCTACGGCATCGGCAATCTCGTGGGCTTGCATGAGTGTCATCTGGGGGTCGACTTCTATGTCGAGGGTGATATTATACAGGTTCCCTATCATCCTCGATCTGACCCGGTGGGGATTGCCTGCACCGGGCACTTTTTCCACGGCTTCGAATATCTTATTATAGATGTTGACGTCTTTCACACCATCCATCAGTTCGACATTGGAGTCCATGAAGATACCGATAGATGATTTTATAATGAACAGGCTTATTATCAATCCAGTAACCGAGTCGAGTATCGGCAGTTTAAAGATAAACGTGAATATCAATCCCAGCAGAACACCGGATGAGATAACCACGTCGTTACGCATATTGACCGCGTTTGCCGTCAGCATCGAGCTATTGATTTTCTTTCCTTGCCGATACTGATACAATGCCAGCAAAAGCTTGCCGATAATAGAAAATACCGTCACATAGATAGCTACGGGAGCGGGAATTTCTTTTACCTCGTCCGAAAAGATACTTTCAATGGAGGATAACAGCATCTGCACGCCGGCATAAAATATAACGAGCGAGAGTATCTTGGTCGCAATGCTTTCCGCTTTCTCATATCCGAACACGTATTTCTTGGAAGGCGGGCGGCTCATGATACGTGCCGTGAAGATCATAACAATGGATATGATCACATCGGTAGCCGAATCGATACCGTCACCCAATACGGCTAAACTTCCGGCCAACAAACCGATAATTATTTTCGATACGGAAAGTATGGCATTACCAATTGTACTGATCCACGAGGTTCTTATTAATATTTTCTCTCGTGACAGGTCGGAATTATTAGCTTTCATAAGTTACAGGAATAAGTTTTTATTATTATTTTAAACAGTCAAGCCTCTCTTCGCATAACCACAATCTCATCGAAACGTTTTTGCGATGGAGTGCCGGTAATCTTTTCTTTCAAAGGAAATTTTTTGTCAAATTCTATGGCGCAGCTTCATCTATTTCATATATCGAGTCCTCAAAGTAACGGCCTTTTGCATCGGCTAAAGCTCCTTCGTATAACTCACAAACATGAAGCGCGGTGGCATACATATTATCACCAGTCCGAATCCCTAACGTTTCAGCCGGCACAAAACCTTGTCGCAAATAGTAATCCGGATCACCACATAACAGAATAGCACGGAAACCCATTTCACGGGCCAGCTGTCTGGTATATTCGATCATTCGTCCGCCGATTCCTTTGCTTTGGTATTCCGGAAGAACGGCTATCGGCCCCAGACTCAACACTTCATATTCGTTTCCATTGTCTGCCCGAATGATTGATTTTGCATAGACTATATTTCCAACTATTTTGTCATCAACTACAGCTACAACATTCAGTTCCGGCACAAATGCAGGACTATCGCGCATGATATGGAGCAGATAGTGTTCATCACATCCGGGAGAGAAATGGTTCCAGAATGCTTCACGTACTACATTTTCTGTTTCTCTATAATCCGAAAGCTGCTCTAATCTAAGATGAATATTCATATAAATGCTATATTATTTTATAAACTATCAGGTATGCTAAAACAAAGTTATGGAAATTCGTTATCCCACAACTATATTTAGAAGAAATATTTATGATCTATAGTCTGATGGTTGCCCTTTAAAATGTTTCTGAAAGAATTTATTAAATGCACTCTGCGATTCAAAACCCAATAGAAAAGCGACTTCCGAGAAGGAAATATCTTCAGCAAGATACTTACAGGCTAATTCAGACCTGACTTTATCCAGTATATTCTGATACGAAGTATTTTCCGTAATAGGTCTACTCTACACATCAAACTATCTTTGCCATATAATAACATATGGTTTAAGCATTATTTCATATATTTGCTGCATGACAAAGATTAATCGCTGTGAAGATTTGGAGAAGCTTGTTGCAAAGATGGGATTTTTACCCTTCTTTGCGAATGGCATTGAGGATTTTTCCATTGAAGAATTTACCCCGCAGGAATTATGGTTTTCCGATGAAGAAGAGGGACCGTGGGAATGGAAAGGCCCTGTTATCCGAAATTTCAATTGTGCTTATGGGAAACTCTTTCAGAAGAAAGCAGGGTTTGTCAGCATGGAATGGTTTCCGGAACTTGTAAACTACAGGCGTGCTACGTACAATCTGAAAGCGGAACCTTTACAAAGTATGGGTAACGTTATTTATAAGACAGTCACAGAGCATGAGTCCCTCCTATCCAAAGAGATAAAAGCGTTGTGCGGTTACAAGAAGCAGCCGGTCAAAAGAAGTGTCAATCCGTTCGACTCATGGGAGACAAACGAAACACAGGCTTTACTTAAAAAGACAAAACCGAAAGGAGATGGATTTGAAACAGTCATGACCCGGCTGCAAATGGGAACATGGCTCGTTGTGGCTGATTTCGAATACCGATATGACAAGAAGGGAGAACCTTACGGATGGGGTATCGCCAGATATACAACGCCGGAAGTACTGTTCGGCAAAGAAAAAGTACAGGCTGCCGGCAACCGGTCACCGGAAGAGTCAAAACAACGCTTGATAGATTACCTCACACAATTATTGCCGCAAGCAACACCGGAGCAAATTCTGAAAATACTAGGATAAAGTGCAGTACATAGCACACGACTGTGCCATAGGCTTGGCACAGTTGCCTATCTTGATATAAAAAGAGGCGAACTACCTACTAGGCGTAAATCTGTCTATGGATTCTCTTTTGTATGGGTATGAGTTTTGTACCTTCCTGATATTTGCTAACTTTGAAGAGATAACAAATACAAAAACAGGAGCTTACAGAGTAAATCGCTTCAAAAGCAATGCGTTTATGATAATAAATAACAACGAAATTGTAATAAAACCTATCCAGGAAGAAGACATTCCATTATTTGATAAATGGCTAGATAAAGAATATATAAAAAAATGGTTTGGAGAAAAAGAGGATTGGCTAAACGAAATAAATGAGAGGAATGGGCAATACAGTTTTTTAAAACACTTTATTGTTTACTATAACGACCGGAAAATAGGATATTGTCTTTATGCTGATTGCTTTTTTCTAAAGAGCCAGGAAGAAGAAGGACACGATTTCCAGGAAATGTATGGAGATGTAGCAGAACAAAATCACACTTATGAAATCGGATATCTGATTGGTGAAGAAGAGTTTTTAAATCGGGGTATCGGAAAAAGAATCATTCAGATACTGGAAGATAGAATTATTGAAATCGGCGGAAAAGAAATAGCCGCAGACCCGGCGGAAGAAAATATTATTTCAATAAAGGCATTACTAAGTAATGGTTTTAAGAAAAAAAGCGACGGAGACTACAGGAAGATCTGCAAAATGCGGTAAAGATGATTTCCACAGTAAATTACCGTGGAAATCGTTCTGTTCTTACTCTATATTACGGATATATTTGGCAGGAACGCCGCCCACAACCGTATTTGCCGCCACATCTTTCGTAACCACCGCACCGGCAGCTATGATGGCGTTATCACCGACCGTCACTCCTTGAAGAATAGTCGAATTGGCGCCTACCCATACATTCCGTCCCAATACAATAGGGGCAGGATGCATCGAAGCTCGTTTTTCCGGATTGAAATCGTGATTGAGCGTGGCGAATACTACATTATGTCCGATCAGGCATCCATCTCCTAATGTTATGCCTCCATGATCCTGAAAATGGCAACAGGCGTTGATAAAAACATTCTTACCTATGGTCATGTTCTTGCCGAAGTCCGTGTAAAACGGAGGAAAAACACGGAAAGAGGGCTCTACCGGCTTGCCGAATAGTTTGGCAAACAATACCCGAAGCTCGTCCTGAGTATGATAAGAACCGTTCAGTTCAAAAGTGATACGCCGCGCTTCATCGCTCATTTCATCCATGAAACGACTGATTTCAGGTGTATCGAGTGGCCTGCCCTCTTTTACATGTTCCAAAAAATTATCGAGTGTCATTTGCTTCTATTTTGTAAGAGTTATTTTATTATTTGAGATATTCACGAAAGAACTGTTCGAGTTTGTCGAACGGAATGATATTCACTCGGTCGTACAAATCCGTATGATTTGCATCAGGGATAATCAATAGTTCCTTGTTATCACCTTTCAACTTCTTGAACGCATCCTCGCTGAAATAACGTGAATGTGCCTTCTCTCCGTGAATCATCAATACCGCACTACGGATCTCATCGCTGTATGATAGTATCGGCATATTGATAAATGAGAGTGATGAAGTCTTGTTCCAGCCACCATTCGAGTTAAGCGAACGCTTATGGTAACCACGCTGAGTTTTATAATAACCGTGATAATCCTTCAGAAATTGGGGAGCGTCGGAAGGTAACGGGTCCACGACTCCTCCGGCAAGAGTATACGTACCGTTTCTGTAATCTTCCGTGCGTTGTGCATTAAGCTGTTTGCGAAGTTCATAACGTGCGTCGGCATCCATCGCATCGAAATAGCCATTGGCATTTACACGGCTCATGTCGTACATCGTTGAAGTGACGGTCGCTTTGATACGTGTATCGATAGCCGCAGCATTGAGCGCCATACCGCCCCATCCGCAAATACCAAGAATACCGATACGTTCCGCATCCACATCGTCGCGGGTGGAAAGATAGTCAACCGCCGCACTAAAATCCTCCGTATTGATATCCGGGGAAGCGACGTAACGGGGTTCACCACTACTCTCGCCGGTATAAGACGGATCGAAAGCGATGGTAAGGAAACCACGTTCCGCCAAAGTCTGCGCATATAAACCCGATGACTGTTCTTTCACCGCCCCGAACGGGCCGCTCACAGCGATAGCCGGTAACTTACCTCCGGCATTTTTCGGAATATACAGATCGGCAGCAAGAGTAATGCCGTACCGGTTGTGGAAAATCACTTTCGTGTGATTCACTTTATCACTCTGCGGGAACACCTTGTCCCACTCTTCTGTTAAATTCAAATTCTTTTCCATACTATCGTTATTTAAATGATTGTCTGCCGCAAATAGATTTGCCGTGATGCAAAGACATACAGCCATTGCCATACACTTGTTTTTCAATATTTCCTTCATCTGGTTTATTATTTATGTTCATAAGGCAAAGGTAAAGGCTTATATCGCATTGTCTTGTAGACAAATTACAGATATTATAACCTTAATTACTGAATGTGGGTGTATAAATTAATAAACGATAATATAACTTGATATGAAACATCTAAAGATGGGAAGTATAACCACATAAAAAAATCCCACAAAACAAATGTTTTGCAGGATTTATCTATGCTTATATTATTAAGCGGTCCGGACGGGAGATGAACCTTAGTTTCAATCTTCACTGAACCAATATTTTAGTAAGCTCGAAATTCTTTCTCCCACTAATAACCCCACGTGTACAATACTTTGGATTGCTCGGTGTTGCGGTGGTTGTTTGAGTTGGGACAAAGATAACAATTAAAAAATGAAGATTGCTAAATGGTAGATATAAAACGATGAAGATAATTGCAAAAGAATATTATTTGCAACATCGGTGTATCTGACACAAAGTGTTCCGATTGAAAGTCTAGCCAAATGATGGGACACCTTTCTATTAAGATCACTCAAATTTACACGAAAGTTACCAGTGTTTAAATAAATAAAGGCATGACAAGCCTTGCGAAATGGATTTAAAATAAGTACAATTTATCGGATGATATCAAAAATGCAAAACGAATTTAAATTAAAATAAAGAGATCCAGAGTACCTATTTGATTTAGAGCATTAATATTAAAGCAATATATCAACAATTAGGAATGGAGGTATACCAGAGTTTAATATACGGAATTTTCTTACAAAATTAGAGTAAGAAATTTCCTGCTCTAATTTTGTACTATATATTAACCTGTGATTTTAATTGTTGCGACATATTTTGATATCGTAGTTTCAAAGAAAAGCCTCAATGAATCAGGTATTCTACATCTAGGAGCGATCAAAACCACACCACTAGATTGAGATAAGTTCACAGTCATTTTTGGATTTTGCGGAATCGAGATGAAGTCAAAAGAAGTGCAATTCTGATGAATAGAGAGACAGAATTCAACAAGAAACCATAGTAAATACTTTCCTCTTGTATATTTCTCATAGTAGCGATTATCTGTAAAATATTTAATCTCTTCTAAAATAATATCTCTATTTATTAAATCTATGCTGCATTGTTCATGAACATAAGCAATAATATCACTCTTGTTATCAGGATTAACAATAGCACTAAACACACCTTTGCTTACCTGAAAAAGATGTTTCATTAATATATTATTTAATCGAGACTGTTTGTTTAGCAATTTATTTTTATGCCAATAAAGAATACATGACATTACGGGTATTAATTCCTTTTTAAATAGATGCAGTTGAGATTGGAATTTATCAAGTATCATCTCCATTTCTGCATATTTCAGAAAAGTAAATCCGCAAATTTCTCTCAAAACCCTATCACATGTATTTGGAGTTACGATACTATTCTCAATTGAATATTCATCTGTTACATATATATTTCTTGATGTTTCATACTTTCTTTCTAAAAGCATTGACAAATCCTTGTCTACAAAAAAAAGAATTTGATTTTTATCAAATTGCCTCCAATCAAAATTTGAGTAAATTTTGTAAACGCTTTCTTTATTTCCAGCAGGCCATAATTCCACTTTCCATTTTTCAGGAACAGCATTCTCTATAAATCCTCGATAAAAACAGGGGTCATCTTTTCCTTCAACAAATCCATAAATTGTATGTGATTTTTTTTTATATCTTAATTTAAATTCATGTAAAACTATTGCATCTATATCTTGAAGAGCACTTTTATGTATATCAATCATTTCCATGAGGCTATCAATCTACTAAAAATTCACCTAATCCATGAGCATACTGAGATAATTCATTTTCATAAATGAATGGAGAATGGGTTACAGCTATTAACCCTGAGCAAAACTCTCCATTTTTAATATTTGCTAATATTTTTCTTTGCCAAGGTACAGATAATGATAATTCAGGTTCATCAATTAAAACAAAATAATTGCTTTTTTCTGTCAGATATAGATGACTAAACAAAGAAACAATTTGCTTTTCACCTGAAGATAACTGATCTGTCGTAATCGAGTCATTTTGTTTAATTGCATTTTGAGGAAGTATTGAAAAACTAAAGGAAGAACTAGCATATTCAAAAATTTTATCTTCCATATAACTATTACATACCTCACAAAATTGAGTTATACTAAGTTCTTTCTTTCCTAGTTCTTGCTGAAAATTTAGAAGTTTGATAAAATAGTGACAAATTACTTTTGCATGTTCGTTGATTTCACCACCTGTTTTTACTTTTTCAATTAAATCAAATAAGTGCTTTTTACTTCCATCAGATAATATTTTTTTATCGATTCGTCCTAAAATATTTTTAATAGTTTCATTGGACGCTGATTTAATTTGATTTACATCTACCTCTGAGTATTTTTCATCAACAACATCTCCTAAATAGCCCAGAGTTAATGAGTTTAAATTCTCCCTTGCGAATTCTTTTAATCCATTGAGCATAGATTCAATTGAACGCTCTACATCTTTCATTCCAAATTCTACAAGCTCAATACTATTATATCTTTCTCTACTTTGCATATAACGTTTTCTATGCCTTAAGTCATCATCGTCAAGACCTTTAAAAATCGTGCTAAGCTCTTGTTCTATTCTTCTATAGGTAGGGAGATATAGAATTTGAGTATCTCCTAAAAGGTTCTTTATTTCTTGATATTCAAGATTTAGTTTTTTACTTATTTTATTGTTGTTTTTCTCGTTAAAGAAGTCTAATTCTCTCAGTATTATATGAAATGGAATATCATAACGACTACATAACATTTCTAGCTCACCCAAAGGTATATTACCAATATTAACATTGTAATTATCCGAAATATCAGAAAGTCTTCTTCTAATAGGAGGTGGTAATTGCATTAAGAACTCTCTATTTGATAAATCTAGCAAATTAGCCAAGTCGGAATTTTTAACCAAGTACCTTTTGTCGTTTATTACTGCTGAAATTGAATCAAAACGAAATTTCCCTAATACATTCCATTGCCCTGATAAAAAGTAATACAATATCCTTAATACGGTAGTCTTCCCCGCACCATTCTCTCCTACAAGAATCAATGTATTTCCATTGAACTTCAAGTCGTAAGTTTTGTAACCATGAAGTTTGTTTATTCTAAAACTCGTTAATTCAAACATTATACTATTTTTAAATTAGAAAACTGGTTATAAGCTTATTAAAGCTTCAGATGCAAATATATGTATTTTGCATCAATCTTACATGCATAATATTGAGAAAAATAAACTTAGTGATCTTTAGACAGGGTAAGCGTACTAAATTTTTGTATAAATTCTAATACCCTTGACGGGGTTTGCTGAATAAACTCTGTTAATTAAGGCCAGAAACACTTCATTAGATGCTTACTGTTATTGCGTATTCTTGCTATCTATGGAATAGAAGCCTAGCTTTTTGGCAAATGCACAGCTTTTGTCATTGGCACACTCAATGCCTATATGATTGAAATCATACTTTCGTACTACTTCAGTCAGAAATTGAAGAAAGTGTGTTTCATCCCTTGTTTGCTCCTTACTGAATCCAAATCCTGCGATAATCAGTCAGGCAGTTGGAAATCTGCTTTAACCTTCTGATAAGTAAATACAAATCTACTCGGCTGTTTCTTTGGATGGTAATGACATTATCCTCTGTTGGGCAGACAAGTAATTTACGGTATTTGAAACGCTCCATCAGGTAGCAATCTATATCGGCTTTTAGTTCTTCATATTCAATCATCGTCTTATTCTATTCTTCTTCTTGCGTTTCTGCGCCTGTAATTCTTCTGCCAGTGTTGCATCGTAATTATTGCCATCTCCCAATGAAAAGATAGATAATAGAGAATCACCACCACTTTTATTTTGCTGATTGTTACAATGCTTATTTTCCATCTTGCTATCAAGATTGCAAGAAATATTGTTTTCTTTTTCACTGGATTGAAATACTTCTTTTTCCTTTTCGCCAGTAAAGTCTTTATTCTGTAGTTCTATTTGTTCGGAGATAGAACCGTTCTTCATCGTATTGTGGTAGCCAAACGATTCCGATTGTTGGCGGTCATATCCAAACAGTTTATCAAAGCCTTGTTCCACTTGTTGGAACAGATTTACACGGTCAAAGCCGCCTTGGATTGCTCCGTTCTTGGTATTCTTATGGTTAGTAAGCGGAGATAGCTTTCTCTTACTAGCTTGGTCTTTCCGGCTCACAATCAAATGACAGTGCATATTCAATTCATTATCGGAGCGATTGCGGTCAAAATGTATCTTCCCGTAAAACTTTATATCCGCTTCGGATAGCCCTTTGTTGAAGTTCTTGGCATATTCAGGAATAAACACTTCCCGAACATACCGTTTCATGGCTTCGGCTTTCTCTTGTTCGGTATTACCCATTGCCCGAAGTTCATTTTCCGATGGGCTGACATGGATAGCGAAAAACTTAGCATCTGTTTTCAATAGTTGCCCGATATTGGTATCTATATCTTTCATAACGGTTGATTTATAGATGTTATCCTCTGTCAGATTGAAAAAACCATCAGTATAGATTCCTTTCTCCATCCGTTCTAAATCTTCATGCTCTAAATATGCTATCAACTGCCGACTGCTACCCGCATTGTTATATGTTCCACCCGATGACGGGGCAAAATCTATGTACATGGCTCTATGTATTTATCAGATTGATAATTTCCGCCTTTAGGTTCTCTTTCCGCTTGCTATCCATCACACCACAAGCGGATAGTTCTGAATAGAGTTGTATCAGTTGAAGCAATTTTTTATAATCCCGTTGGTGTATCTGATACAATGCGGTGAGTTGTTTTCCTTGCTGGTTAATTATGTCTGCATGTTTGCCGAACTGCTCACTTACTTTTTGTAGTACGGCTGTTTGTTTCCCCTGACTGGATTCCAGTTGAGAAAGAATAAGGGTTTCCAATGTCTTGCCGATGGTATCAAACCGAACCGCAATAGAATTGGCGGTTCGTATCATGGGATTCAGTTGTTCTTCTTCGTAGTGGCGAATGAAGCGGATTATATCGTCCTGCCGTTTATTTATTTTCGCCAGTTCCGATTTTACTGATTCTGGTGCTTCCGATGGGTTGATACACGCTTTATCAATATAGACAAATGCCAGCCTGACTATTTCCCCTTTTTTTAGCGAATAGCGTTTGCAGAGCTTATCTATCAACTTACCCGTCTGTCGGTCTATTCCGATGGTGGTAAGGGTGGATATATTATCGGTCTTATCCATGATTATAACTTTTTTATAAAGAAAGTGAGATTCATTCAATTGATTATAAGCGAAATGCATTTCCGTCTTATAATCACTGTTATAAATGGTTACGAATGTAACCTATTAAAGCCGAAGGCTTTGCCCCGCAGGGCAAGAGGGAAGAACAGGACTTGTCCAGTTCCCTCTTGCTCGATTTAGCGAAACAGGCCGAACCGATAGGTGAGGCAGTTTGTGCTAAATCGGGGTATCGATGCAGAAAAATAGTCTGAATGCAGGCTTCCTTTCTCTGCTACCTTTTGCTATCAGGGTTTATTATCTAATTGATTGGCTTTTTCAAACTGTTTGTAGGTTTGAGAATCGGCATGTTCACGAACAAAAGCCCTAATGTCGCTAGCTTTATAGTATGCTTTCCGTCCGATTGTAAAGTAGGGAAGTACACCTTTAGCCCGATAGCGTTGTAGGGTTCTGAAAGATGCTTTTAGCAAGAAAGCTAAATCTTGATTGTCTAACAGCTTTTCATCTTCATCGAATACAGTGTCAGTATTGATAAGAGATTTCAGGTCTTGCCCGATTTCAGTGAGTTTCTTGGATAGCTTCTCCATCCACTTCTCGAAGTTTTCGTTGTCTATATACATTTTGCTTCAATTTTTAGTTTAACATTATTGCTTTCAATCGATTGATGAAGCAAAGTTCGGCAAATGAGTGCAAATAAGTTAGGGGAATACCAGTGGTACTCCCCCATGAATTAAATGTATATGATTGATTTACAGACTGAATTATTTCATACTTTATGAATGATAGTAACCTTCTTCTTTACTCTTTTGGATGATGGCAATTTTCAATCTGTCGAGAAAGTCAGTTATTTTCATTGGTTTTCGTTTGATTACTGCACTTTCTTTCTTATAAATATCACCAAAATTTATATTAAACATCTTTTCAAAGATACGTGCTACATCACTAAGAAAGATTTCCTTATGATCTATGCGGATAACGCCATCTGATATATAGAAGATACCACAGACTAGCTCCATCATATCTACTAGTTTTATTACTTCATTATTCAAATAAAATGGTGATTTCCATTCAGATTCGATGTTGATAAAGAATTTAGGATATTCCATCTGCCGATAGATTAATTCCTGCTCCATATTTATCAATGATAACAACTTATCTAGGAAAACCAGTTTTAACTTACTGTTTTCTGTGGGACATGATTCTTCCAACGCTTTAAGTGTCCCAAAGTCAATGTAACTCATATTAAGCTGTCTTATACGTATTTTATTGTCGCTTATCCTATTCAGGTAATCAAAGAGTTCCTCCACAAATTCCAAATAAGCAGAAGCCATATCTTCAACAACAGACTTATCTAATTGGTATGGATGTCTTAGCAATTTATATATACGCTTTTCAGTTAAATCCCAATCTGACATGACCCTCTGTTTTTATCATTCGATATGAATTTATAAACTCTTCGCAATTATTTGCCATTTACGCTGTCTATGCTTATAGAATTTTAAAGTCCACCATGCAGCAATAGACGTAAAGCAACCTGCATATAAGTCCACAGTGTCAGTATATCGGGTTACCTGTTGGCTTATTTCCTCCATCTTAATATAGTGATTCCAAATGATTATAGTATCGTTATATTCTTTTGTATCAATTTCTCGTGACGCTTTATCCATCTTGACAACGTTTATCGTATGTCTACCTACTGGCAAAAAGCCATGCAAGAACAGCTTAAAAACAAAGGATCTACCCTCTTCCCACAACATAGGAGAGTCATCACAAGAAATAAAGCTGGCTTTAGGTCTACAAATCTCTCTCAAAGTATCGACATCTTGAATTTTATCCCATATATTCTCTATATTAGAATGAAAATCCGAAGTAACAGTAACTCGGTAGCCCATAACTTTTTTACCTTCACGTGTTGTTAGCTTAACTTTCTGAATCATAATTGATAGTTTTTAATTGTTTATTATTAGCATGACTAACTATATGTAACTCTACACATGTTATTCATTATTAATTTATTAACTTTGTGCAAAGTTACAGGCAAGCCTTAACTGTTACAATAGTCATTTATAATGAGGTGAGGCTTAACAGTCTGGAAATATGAGGTATGAAAAATCAATCAATAGATAAAATAGAAAAAGCAGTCGAAAATATTCTGCCAATATCAGGTGCTTTTATTGACGAGCTGGATTACTCAGTTATAGAACAGAAAAAAGCAGATTGGCTAAAACTATCAGAACTCGCACATAGTATAGTGTTAGTCTTTGACTGTTATACTAAGAAATTCGTTTTTGCATCAGACAATATCCCTCAATCATACGGGATTGACTCTAAAAGATTATTTATTAACGGGAATGAACCAGTCTTAGAGATTATGCATCCGGGTGATATACATTACGGCTTGCTTGTTAGAAAGAAAATCTATTCCTTATTAAGTAGTCTTTCCGCTGAAGAAAAAATGAAGCATAAGATGGTACATGAAATGCGAGTAAGAAATGTACGTGGGGAATATATCCGTATTATTGAACAGGAGCAAGCAATAGAATTAGATAAGTCGGGGAATATTTGGCTTATGCTATCGGTTATAGATGTTGATGCAAGCCATGAATCAGAAACAACCAAAAGCCACCTTTATAATTTTGAAACAGGAGAACAGATATTTATTGATTTGTCAGATACCTTAGAAGAACCATTGACAAATAGAGAATTGAGCGTCTTGCAATTAATGAAACAAGGTTTATTAAGTAAAGAGATTGCAAACTCTTTGAATATCAGTATCAATACAATAAACACTCATAGACAAAACATTCTACTTAAATTAAAAGCAAACAATTCTATCGAAGCGGTAAATATAGCTCAAAGGTTGGGTTTATTAAATAACTCAACTCAAAAACACATTTTTTCCGAAACGGATTAATAACATTAACTCTATCAGTGTAGCAACCAGTTTGTGCAAGTCTTAAGCTAAAAATACTACCCGAAGCGTAGCGCAGGTGTGGAGATTTTTGGCTTAACCCTTTAGGGCTTGGACTTGAACGAACTGGATGCGGAGCTTATCTTCGTTAATGTTTTAGTCTGATTTGGAAAATTACGATACTACAATTTAAGAAAGTTCTTTTCTACATTAATCATATCTCTCATAATAGAGCTATCCAACACCTTTGCATAGTGCTGTGTCATTTTTATATTAGAGTGCCCCAAAATCTTAGCTACATTCTCCATTGATACCTCATTGCCTAGAAATACAGTTGTAGCCGCCGTATGACGGGCTGTGTGCGTGGTCAGTCGCTTGGTAATACCGCATAGATCAGCAATTTCTTTCAAATAGGAATTTGTGCGCTGGTTACTTATTACAGGCAGAAGCACACCTTTCTTGATGCACTCTATATTATCTTCATACTTTCTAAGTATTCTTTGAGGTATAGATAGCACAGGTATATTGCACATCTGATTCGTCTTTTGTCGTGCCTTGCGTATCCACAATGCACCGTTATTGTCTTTTATCAGGTGTTCACGGCTTAACTGTTTAACATCTGCGAAAGCGAGTGCCGTGAAGCAACAGAAGATAAAAGTATCTCTTATCTGCTCCAATCGCTTGATGGTAAATTCTTTGTTCATCAAAATATCCAGTTCTTCACGTGATAGAAATTCCACCTCTACTTCCTCTTGTTTGAAGTGAATACCGTAAAAAGGATCTTTTTTTATCCAGTCATTAGCCAAAGCAATACGAATGACCTTTTTTAAAGTCTTCAAATGCTTTAAAGCAGAATTGTTTTGGCAATGCTTATCAGTTTTCAGCCAAAAGTCGAAGTCACGAATGAACTGTCCGTCTACCTCCGATAACATTATATCATCACGGTGGTAGTAAGAGCGGATATATTCTTTTAGGCGATTGATAGAGGTATCAAACTTGGCTACGGTAGACGCTGTATAGTCTTTGCCTATCAAAGCCCGACATTTTTCGTTATGTTCCGCATAGACTTCTAATAAACTACATTGCACTTTATCACGTCCGTAGAAACAATCTTTTATTATATCGGCTGTTATCTGTTTATTGTCTATCTCCAATTCACGATGTATCTGTAATACTTTGGCTCGGACTGTACGGATATAATGGTTTAGTTCTGTGGCTACACGGTCTTTCCCTTTGGAACATTCTTTTTTCTGATTCCATAAATCCGCAGGAATGCTCCGTTTAATCATCACTTCGGCTACTCGCTTGTTTACGGTGATGCGCATACAAACAGGAGCTTCGCCGTTTTTGAGAAGTTTCGCTTTCTTGATAATGAATAGTACGCTCAATGTGTTTCTTTTCATTGCTCCCATAATTCTTTAATTTTTAAGTGTTGCAAAATTAGTTTATTAGGCTCAAAAACCAACTGCGCAAAACACTGACAATCAAAGCCAAATGCGTCAATTCGTGGGAGCAAAAATAGCTTTCAAAAAGTCCCACGAATAAGCCATGTGCGGACTACTCTAAACTGCTATTTTTTGCCAAAGTGAGGAAAAAGAAAAAGCCCTGTAATCATTGAATTACAGAGCTTTACTTTATTTTGCTTTCTTTGAAAGCGGTCCGGACGGGACTCGAACCCGCGACCCCATGCGTGACAGGCATGTATTCTAACCAACTGAACTACCGAACCAATGTTTTTGTATCGCATCTCTCTCGATTGCGGTGCAAAGGTAGATAATATTTTTAATTATACAACAGTTTCACACAAATATTTCACATTGGATTGATTATTTTTTTACTTTTGTCCTCCATATAAATATAACAGACATGAAGAATACTCCAGTAGATTATCAGACTGCCAGACGAATAATAGATGGCTACGGATTACCGGATTTCGGGAAAGCAACGATTCGTGAAGTTGTTGCCATATCCACACAATTGGAACAGGAAACAAATACCGAGTTCATACACATGGAAATGGGTGTTCCCGGATTAAAAGCGGCGCAAGTGGGCGTAGACGCAGAAGTAAAAGCATTACAGAACGGCATCGCTTCCATTTACCCGAACATCAACGGTACGCCGGAAGTAAAAGCAGAAGCCTCCAGATTCATCAAGGCATTCATTAATATAGATATCGCTCCGGAATGTTGTGTTCCGGTAACCGGCTCCATGCAGGGAACATTCGCCTCTTTCCTTACCAGCGGACAATGCACGGAAGGAAAAGACACCATCCTGTTCATCGACCCGGGATTTCCTGTCCAAAAACAACAAATCGTTGTGATGGGCTATAAATACGAATCATTCGACGTATACGAATACCGTGGAGAAAAACTGCGCGCCATCCTGGAAGAACATCTTTCCAAAGGTAATATCGCAGCTATGATCTACTCCAACCCCAACAACCCTGCTTGGTTCTGCCTGACAGACGATGAATTGAAGATCATCGGTGAAATGGCAAACAAATACGATACGATCGTGATCGAAGACCTCGCCTATTTCGCAATGGACTTCCGCAAAGAGCTTGGCAAACCGTTTGAAGCACCTTACCAGGCAAGCGTTGCCCATTATACAGATAATTACATCTTACAGATATCCGGTTCCAAAGCATTCAGCTATGCCGGACAGCGTATCGGCGTGACGGCTATCTCCAATAAACTTTACCATCGTGCTTATTCGGGACTGACTAAGCGTTATGGCGGCGGTACTTTCGGTACAGTATATATTCACCGCGTTTTATACGCCCTGTCATCAGGAACCAGCCACTCGGCTCAGATTGCATTGGCTGCCATGTTCAAGGCGGCATCAGACGGACAATTCGATTTTATCACTGAAGTGAAAGAATATGGACGCCGTGCTGAAAAGCTAAAGAAGATCTTTACAGACTATGGCTTTACGATCGTTTACGACCATGACCTCGACGAGCCTATTGCCGACGGCTTCTATTTCACGATCGCCTATCCCGGAATGACCGGCGGACAGTTGATGGAAGAACTGATCTATTACGGTGTAAGTGCTATCTCATTAAGCACGACAGGAAGTAATCAGGAAGGACTTCGCGCCTGTACTTCATTTATCAAACCGCATCAATATGATCTGCTTGAAGAGCGTTTAAAGCTATTCAAAGAAAATCATACCTTATAATTAACACAAACCCGGCATTTATTTTACACTTATTAACCCAAATGCCGGGTTTTTCGTTTGCTTCTTAACATCAAAAGCCATATATTGTCCCTGTCTAACAACAGTAAGCAATCTTCACTATGGCTACATATAATAACATATTCAAAATTACGCATAATAATCTCCTTCCTGCACAAGGAAGCATACTCATATCAGAACCTTTCCTGCAAGATGCTTATTTCCAGCGTTCTGTTGTTCTACTGGTAGAACATAATACGCAGGGATCGATGGGGTTTGTATTAAATAAGAAAACGGATCTGATTGTAAATACTTTTTTTCCGGAACTGGAAGAGTATCCGGAAATACCAATCTATCTGGGTGGCCCGGTAAGTGCCAACCGGTTGTTCTTTATCCATTCATTGGGAGATCTGATCGTACCCGACTCTGTAAAGATCAAAGACCGCCTGTATTTCGACGGTGATTTCGAAGCATTGAAACGTTATATACAGAATGGCCATTCGATTGAAGGAAAAGTAAAGTTTTTCCTCGGTTATTCGGGATGGACGGAAGGACAGTTGGGAAACGAGATCAATAAAAACTCGTGGGTAGTCAGTCACGCAGCTAAAGAAAATGTATTACTTGCCGATGGAGAAAGTTTCTGGAAGAACTCACTCGAACAGTTAGGCAGTAACTACGAGGCATGGACTAAATATCCGAAAGATCCTTATCTGAATTAAATTATCACACAATCTGTTTATTGACTTTTTGCATCATCAGTACATCAGAATATCCGTTTTCTGTGATGATCCAATCTGTCATGATACCTGTAACGGTAAATCCGCAGCGGGTAAAAAGGGCTTTGCTGGCCTCGTTATCAATGGGTATATGCACATATAACTGATGCAGTTTCAGAAAAGAGAACGCATAATCTATCAGTACATTCATTGCTTCGATAGCCAACCCGTTTCCCTGATAAACAGGTTCCAGTAAAATACCGATACCGGCACGCCGATGATGCGGTTCGAAATCGTACAGGTCGACAGTACCGACAGCCGCCCCCGTTGAACGAAGCTCGATCATCAGACGCAACTGCTTCAGATCGAAAATATCACGATGCGACTCACGAATATACTCTTTCAGTATATAACGCGAATAGGGAGACATTGTATTTCCAAGACTCCAAAGCTCCGGATTATTCTCCCAGCGATACAAAAGTTCCAGATCTTCCGGCTCCAGGGCACGGAGACGAATCGTTTCATTTTCCAGTTGTGCCATATTATTTCCCCGGTGATATTAGTTGTCCGCTTTTTTTACAATAAATATGATAAGTAACTTTCTTGTCGACCAGTGTATCCATAAACAGAAGCATCTGCTCAAAACGGGCATCCGGATAACAAAAAGCATAATCCGTAAACTCCTTCATCTGATTACGGCGGCAGATAGCATCCATTACACGTTCCCCGTCCAGGTCCCAAAGATTTACATGTTCCAGTTCCGGCATCTGTTTTACGCAGGCAGCCTTAATCGCTTCAAAATTTTCCTCACGGCAAACAACCAGTAAGCGTTTATGCTTGCTTTTCGACTTTGGCTTTACTCCCAACAAACGCGATAAAGCAGCCATTGAAGCACGCAACCCGATAGCCAGCTTGATAAAAAATCCCATCAGCCAACCGGAATGAGGATAATATTTCTTGAAAAAGATCAACATGGCACCGTAAAATGCCTTTACATATTTCATATCGCCATGCTTGGTACTTTCTCCTTTATAATGAAGAATACGCTCGGGGATATAATAGTTTTTATAGCCCCCCAACACCATCCGGTACGACAGGTCGATGTCCTCGCCATACATAAAGAAATCTTCATCCAGAAGTCCGGTTTTATCCAGCGCTTCATGGCGCAGCAACATAAATGCACCGGCCAGCACATCCACTTTATGTTGTTTCTCCTTATCCAGATACGCCAGGCTATATCTTGAAAAAACACGGGATTTCGGAAACAACTTCGACAAACCGAATATCTTACAGAACGAAACCCAGGGAGAAGGAAAACTCCGTTTACTTTCAGGCAGGAATACCCCATGCCCATCCAGCATCTTTACACCTATCCCACCCGCATTCGGATGTTCATCCATAAAGAAACACAGAGTTCGAAGACTCTCCTCGCCTATCACTGTATCCGGATTAAGCAACAAAACATACTCTCCGTTACATTGACGGATCGCCTGATTATTGGCCTTGGCAAATCCCGGATTATCCTTATTCTCTATAAACGTCACTTCCGGAAACCGGGGACGGAGATAATCGACAGAACCATCCGTCGAATTATTGTCCACAACAAAAACCTCAGCATCGAGTCCGGCAACAGCAGCCTGAACCGAATAAAGACATTGTTCCAGGAAATACTTTACATTATAGTTTACGATGATAACGGAAATCTTGGTTTCGTACATAAGAATCAGATTATATTTTTATCGAGTCATTAAAACTGGTACGGTTCACAATAGAACGTCCCAATGTTATTTCGTCTGCATACTCAATCTCATCACCAATAGAAACACCACGGGCAATGACGGTTATCTTCACATTATAAGGGGATAGCTTGCGATAGATAAAGAAATTGGTCGTATCCCCTTCCATCGTAGTACTAAGTGCAAGGACAATTTCCTTTACTTCTTCGTTAGCTACTCGTTGTACCAGACTGTCTATCTGCAAATCGCCCGGGCCAATACCGTCCATCGGCGAAATAATCCCTCCAAGAACATGGTAAACACCACGAAACTGCCCGGTATTTTCGATCGCCATTACTTCCTTGATATTTTCAACCACACAAACGGTCGACTGATCCCGTTTAGGATCTGCACAGATAGAACACATCTCATCGTCACAGATATTATGACAGACTTTGCAATACTTCACTTCTTTCCGCAAGGCCAGCAAAGCGGATGCAAAATTTTCCGTATAACCTTCATCCCGGCGTAACATATATAAAGCCAGTCGCAAAGCCGTCTTCCTCCCCACCCCGGGAAGCGAAGCCAACTCATTTACTGCATTTTCCAATAAAGCGGATGGATATTTTTGAGTCATTGATTACCTTTCTTTGCCACAAAGATAGATAAATTCAATCATATCAAATCCGATCGGCCGACAAAAGTGTTAACACAATAAAAAGACACAGGCAATAAATCTTTTTAATCTGTAGAATCATGCCGTTTCTGTGAAACTATGTTATCCGCAATAATACTTTCCACTAGAAACTTGTTGTATTAGAAGATAGAATATATGTTTGTATTATAATTTCATATAAGAACATTTCATAGTAGAAATAATTATCAACACCAAAATAGAATAAAATGAATACAAAAAGAATCTTCACATTACTGGTTTTAGTTGTGGGTTTCATGACTTTAGTATCCTGTAAAGGACAAGCCAAAAACAACAGCGATGAAACGACTTCAACCACGGAAGTAACTGGAAAGCAAGCAGCTGCACCTGTACATATTGCAAAGGCGGACTTCCTGAAAAAGATATACAACTATGAAGCGAATCCGAATGAGTGGAAATATCTCGGAGACAAACCTGCCATCATCGACTTCTATGCCGACTGGTGCGGTCCCTGTAAGATGATCGCTCCTTCACTGGAACAGCTTGCCAAAGAATATGCCGGACAGATCAACATTTACAAAGTCGATGTAGATAAAGAAACAGAGTTGGCCCAGGCATTCGGCATTCAAGGAATACCAGCCCTTCTATACATCCCTATGGAAGGAAAACCCCAAATGCTTCAGGGAGCAATGTCTAAAGACCAGTTAAAGGAAAAGATAGAATCAATTTTACTGAAAAAATAATTTGTTTTTCGCTTACTCTACCAACAAAAATTTTCAGGTAGACTTGAAAAACGCCTCGTTTTTGAGAACATTTTCAAGTCTACCTGAAAATTTTCCATTATATTTGCATAAAACGTTAGTGATTATGGATAAGAGATTAGAGCTACTAGAGAAATATAACTTTTGGGACGGACAATTTCCTGATCTAGGATTAATTCGTAACGAATACATAGATAAAATAGCAAATGCTATGGACAACAAACTTATAAAAGTATTGGTTGGACAACGCAGAAGCGGTAAAAGTTTTATCATGAGACAACTTATGAATCACTTGGTCACAGAAAAAAGAATTTCTCCTAAGCAACTTTTTTACGTCAATTTTGAGTTTGCACCTTTTGGTTTCATAAAAAATGCAGAAGATTTATACGATCTCTATACTCTCTATAAAGCAGAAAAACAACCTACAGGTAAGATATACCTATTTCTGGACGAAATACAAAACGTTTCCGAATGGGAAAAAACGGTAAACTCCTTATCACAGGATTATACCGAGGATTGCGAGATCATCCTTACAGGTTCTAACTCTAAAATGCTTTCCAGCCAATTATCGACCTTGTTATCTGGAAGATATATCGAATTCTCTATCTATCCTTTTCATATCGGTGAATATGCACTTATCCAGGAAAAAGAAATAAACAAAGACACCTATATGGACTTCTTAAAATCAGGAGGATTCCCCGAATTGTTCCATCTCGATAATTTCGAGACAAAACGAAACTATGTTTCTTCCATAAAAGATACTGTCTTATTGAGAGATATTATTCAGCGTAACAATATAAAAGATGCCAGATTACTAGAAGATATATTCGGATATCTGGTAAATAACGCCTCAAACCTGATTTCTATAAACAATGTTGTGAATTTTTTCAAATCCAAGGGTAGAAAGACTAATTATGAAACTGTCTCCAATTATATCCTTTATCTAGAAGAAGCAAATTTATTACATCGGGCAGACCGATATAATATCAGAGGAAAAGAAATTATCTCAGGCACATGTAAATATTATGTAAACGACCTGGCTTTCCATAATTATCTATATAATGGATATGGTTACGGTACAGGCTATTTACTGGAAAACCGTATATATCTGGACCTAAAAATAGCAGGTTATGAAGTATATGTCGGTGTAATTAAAGAAAAGGAAGTGGATTTTGTCGCGACAAAAGCTGATAGGATTATTTACCTACAAGCCAGTTATCTATTGGCAGATGAAACTACTATAGAACGTGAATATGCCCCCTTTGACCTCCTTACAGACCACTATGAGAAATATGTGGTAACATTAGATGAAATCACATTGCCATCCAAAAATGGAGTAAGGCATATTCAGGCATGGAATATATACAACTTTATATAGTAATATTCTAGATGACCATTATGACAACAGAGAATAAAATAAAATACTTTGAAAATCGGGAAGACTGGAGAAAGTGGCTGACAGACAATTTTGAAATCAAAGATGAAATTTGGTTTGTCTTTCCTCAGAAATCATCTGATAAAAAAAGCATTATATACAATGATGCCGTTGAAGAAGCCCTTTGTTTCGAATGGATTGACAGTACGATAAAATCACTTGACAAAGAACATAAAATTCAGCGCTTCACACCTAGAAACCCTAAAAGCACATACTCGCAAGCCAATAAAGAAAGACTTAAATGGTTATTGGAAAATAAAATGATACACCCTAAATTTGAGGATAAAATACGAACTATTTTGTCTGACCCTTTTATTTTTCCAGATGATATAATTGACAGATTGAAAGCAGATAAAACAACATGGAAAAACTATCAACACTTCTCCGACCCATATAAACGTATCCGAATTGCATACATTGAAGCAGCCAGGAAACGGCCTGAAGAATTTGAAAAACGGCTAAACAACTTTATCAATAAAACGAAAGAGAATAAAATTATAACTGGATTTGGGGGAATCGGAAAATACTATTAATCTCTCATAAAATACCGGCACGAATTTTACTTCTGTTTTCTAAATGTTATACCCATATATAACGAACAAACCAACAACACCGCCCCAATCACCAACATCCGCTTGGGATAAGAAAACTCCACAGTATTACCTTTCTGAAAAGAATCAGAACCGGCAAAACAGTTCTCATCTACAGAACCAGAACTAACAACCGATTCAATAACCTCCTCCCCCTGTTCCTTAATAGCGACATGAGTAACGGACTGCACCCCATTCAACCGACAGCTATCGAACACAATATGCTCTATATCGATCACCTTATTGCGAGAAGCCTGATACAGATTTTTCAACAACATACTATCACTATGAATACTATGCACCTCCTCTCTTATCTCCCGATGTTGCACACTACGCCGCCCGGCACTACAACCGGACAGCAAAACAACCAACAAACCAACCGAAACAAGCAAACTTCTACCCCACATATCCATACCTATCCTCCTTCATTTATTAATGATCACCTGATAACGATTCCCTCCATTTACCCGAAACGACAAATGCAGGAGCTTTTTTCGTTTATAGAGAATCGCCTGATCGAAAGGTAACTTACAATAAAGCAACACATCCAGTAGCTCCTTCGGATCAGGCACATAACAATCCGCAGCTTCCCCCTTCACATGCTGGCTCGAAGGCACGCCACCCACCAACCTGTTCACCTCCGGACTCCGGTAACCGCTTGTGATCGCAATCGGCTTCCCATAAACCAGCCGCAACGGCTGTAACAACCGTTTCACCAACTCCATCATAGCCTGCTTCACCTCAAACGGCGGCTCATTCAGCAACCCGTTCTCCACCGCCACCCGGCTATACGTCATTTCTTCCCAGGTAAAATTCCTACTTATCCTCTCTTTCATTTTGTACCGATTTAATTTTATACGAATAATCCACTCCAAACAAAGCTCCGGCAAATGTGCAGGTTTCCCCGAAAGCCACCAGCACACTATTATGAATCTCCCCTTTTGGGGCAATCCAGAAACCGGAGAAAAGAAGAACAATCCCGCTCATTACGAGCAGGATTGCCATTACCAATTGAATAGTCAGTCTTTTTTTCATACGTTCCCCTTTCCTCTTTCAATCAAGTAATCCTCAATTTCCCATTTTCAATTATTCAATTTCCGGTCTGTCATCTCCACCGGAACCTTCTTCTTTTTTAGGTTTCGTATCTTCATCCTCTTCAAACTTCACGATCTCACTCATCCAGCGCAGACTGGTACCCGGCGAGAATATCACCCGTGCCTTTTTTATCAGGGAAGCATTGAAAGCATCCGCCGTCTCCGCACCTTTCGAACGAATCGAAAGACGAAAACTACCGAACTCACCCACCTGTACAATACTACCCGAACGAAGCTCCAGGCTCATCGCCCAGTTTAACGAATCGAGTATTGCCTTCACATCAGCACTCGACATCGCCGAGCGACTGGAGATCAATTCACACAACTTATCCATATCGCAATAGTTCGACGACCGTGCCATCGCATAAGTCTTCACCTTGTCCTTATCGTCACCGCTAAGAACCTTGCGCTGCACCTTTCTAAATTTCAGTGTCATAGCTTTTCTATTTTAATGATTAATACTACTGTTTCCAGGGGAACGATACAAAGGTACAGATAGGGATACATGTAAAGATCGGCGCGGAAGCATCATGTAAAACAGTATATAATAAAACTTTAGGAACAAGCAAAATCTTAAAATACCATTTTTCGCGAATCATCACACTGATCGGTCCAAGCTCTTATTTAACGTTTATCAGGGAAATAATGATTATTCTGCTGGAATCTCCAGAATGGATTTAATTTATTTACAACTTCCATTAACATTCTTAATACCCTTTCGGGTACTCTTTTTAATATAATCACGAAATAAATACCCGAAAGGGTATCGAATAATAGAATATAAGTCATTTAAAGAAAACAAGTCCTCTATACTAAACAAATGATGCAATATACCTTTTGCGGAGATTAGCAGACATATTCTCCGCATACTATGCGGCAAATACAATCGTACCTGGAGATACGGACAAACATGAAAATATCACAGATACAATTTTCCCCAAGATATAAATCATCCTTCCCAACCTTCAGTTTCTACGATTTGGTAACGTTTTTTTCATATTCCTTTCTTTATAGTGGATTGACAATACAACAATATTGTCGAATAAAGAAGATAAAATTCAGCGTTTCACAGCTAGAAATCCTAAATACAAAACTCACAAGCATTCGTAACAACGCTGACTAACACAAGACGATAAAGGAACTATCCACAAATTATTTCCATAAAACAATCAACTTTCACCAAGAGAATATTTTTCATTAAATCTCTGAAATTAATCTTTAATTCTATGTTTCATTAAATCTGATAAAAGAATCGTATCAGGAACTCCTCGCTGATGTCCCTTATGATTCGTTATTTCAGATAAGTTCCATCTCATATTTGTAAATTCATATTCAGTCTTCTCTTTTTCTAATGCAAATACAATATAATATTCTCCCTGAGGAATTCCTGGATACTCTTTATTTATAAGATCTTGCTTTGATAAAATACGAGGACCGACTGTATTCATCTTAATAAAGTATTGTCCCAAAGAACCATGGAGCAATAAATATCTTGCAGATGTAAACTGAGTATTAAGTTTTAATGAGCCATTCCCTGTACCTGTTCGTGTATTATATAAGTTTGATTTTAAAATCCACTTCAAATGTTCTTCATTTTTATAATATCCAATCAATACAAAAGTTTTATTAGGCAATAAATCTCGATTTATCCCATAAGGTTCAGGCAAAGACTCATATAAATTCGTACTTTTTTGCTGCAGAATAGAATAAGTATGATAAGCTAAATTCTCTCTCTGAGAAGTTCTATCCAAAAAGTTCTCTATTACATCATCCAAAAATGAAATAAACTTACCCAAACATAGATTTTCATTTTTAGGAGATATCGCAAATGCCCCCAGACCAGGTATTATTTCATGAAATCCAAATTTTATATGATTTTCTGTTCCTGGATAAAGAACATATGCACCCCCTGTTCGTTTTATAGCATCCTTATAAGTATGCATCTTCAATAAATCTGCTCTTTTGTAAGTACCAGATTCCTCTTCCAACTTTAAATCAGACAACTCATTACTATCTTTCTCATTGGAAATATTCTCATCACCAGATAAGAACAACCGGTCTATTCTGTATTTTGCATCAAAATGTATATGAGTTATCAATTCTTCTCTTTCAGCCTGTACACTCGTTACATCACCAGGCCAAATAGATAGAGTATAATCAGGTCGAAAACTACGGCTCCAACTACCTGCTGTTTTATAATCTTTTGTATATCCAAATACTCTATTATATGAAAACTGAATATTCAATTTTCGACTCGCTGTTTCATATACACCTCCTAACATTATAACTTTCCCTTGTTTTAATGCTAAATTTAAAACGCCATCTTTAAACTCAATAAGTTCTTTTTTACTTTTCGGAGATATTTGAAACTTTTTACTCAATATATCTAATAACTTAAAAAATAACCAATACTCATAAAGTATTGCTACATTTTTTTTACCTGCTTCATATACATCATCTCCTCCTTGCCAAGTCAAACGCGCTGCCATATCAAACATTAACCATTTTTGGTAAACTTCCCTATAACCCTCTTTTTTTTGTAAAACAGGACTATTGAGAGGTAGTATATTTATATTTGATATATTTCGAAACAATGGATATGATAAATACATTATCAGTTTTTCAGAAGTCAAATCTGCTTCTTTTTTCAGACGTTCACTTGCATCGGGATACCTTTGTATTGAAGAGCAAAAGACTAAAAATGATTGCAAAACGTACTTAACAAAACGATTTTCAGAAATATCCACAGTCTCTCTTTTTGAGGCCACAGATATTTTTCTAGGTAATGAATCAAATGTTCCTTTCAGATAATGTTTTTCTGGTATATTAATGCGGTTTACAGAACAAACAATTTGCCTCAAAGCTTGATGTCCAAGCCGTTTTACATTACATATATTTCTTTCTTCGTCTGTCTCTATCCACTTTTTTACAGGTGACAATTGTATTTGATGTAAAGCATCAGCGAAAGTTTCACTATCAACGAGAGAACGAACAAATGCAAAACGTTGATATTCTGCCTTAGGATTTTTTGTTATATCCACTTCAAATTTCTGTATAACTGGAGAGTTTTGTGACATTAACAACTCTGTACAATATACAGTTATATCTTCAAGCATCTTTCTATAATCATCCCTATAACTCGCTTTCGAAGAACATACTTCAAATTTTAGATTACCGACCCTTTGTCCACTCTCCCTTTCTAAAATTTCAATTTGACATGTACCAACAAAAATACCTGTTTGAATATAACCTCGAGTTACTTTTTGACGACTTTGACTATTTGTTAAGATTTGGTTGTCAGCTATATAATACTCATATTTATCTAGCTCAAAATCATACCTACATCCTTCTTTTAATTGATAAGGTGATTCTCCAAATTCCCCAGCATCTTTCACCTCAAATAAAGAATTCTCCTGTTGAGCAAATAGAGTCAACACAGTAACATCATGATTATCTAAAAATATATTTATTGATAACTCATTCATATAAATTAAGCTTCAGCAAAACTTGTAAAACCATTATCTTGAGCAATGCGATACATTCGCCATATTTTTTCAGCAGATAAAGGATATTTCAAATTCTTCTCATCTGGAAATTCTAATATTCCTTCTAGAGATTGTTTCTTATCATTAATACATAAAGACCATAAAGATCTCAAGATAGGTTCTACTTTTTTACGAGAACCATGTAGTTTAGGTAATAATTTCTGAACAATAACAGCATCAACAATCATATCAAAATTCAATTTCGTTTGCAATATCTGCCCTAAGCCTATAAATCTAAACATCTCATTTGCTGTTCTATATCCAAACTCTGCATGTATTTTTTTCAATTCCATAAAAAAATCTTTCAAGATTCCTACTATAGCCCCTCTTCCTTCAATCTTTTGTGGATCAATACAATTATTAGCGATTTCCACAAATGCTTCTGATTGCATTGTTCCTTTGCCAAAGACCAGTTCTTTATTTAAAGAACTTACCTTCTGAAAAAAAACATCTATTTCATTAGGCATAATACGGAATTCTATTACATTAGCACGATCAAGCACCTTAGGACTAAACATATATGTAGTTTCATCCACATTAATAGTTCCAATAATAAATAAATTTCTAGGTAATTCAATTGAAGCTGGAACATCATCGCTATCTCTCATTAATGGTATTTTCTCCCCAGATTCCATTGCACTAAGAATATCAGCAAAATACCTCTCTACATAGCTAAGATTCATTTCATCTAAGATTAAAAAATAAGGTTTATTCACATTTTTATTAGCCTCCAAAATAAGATCTAACACTCCATTATCAGGTTTTATATATTTACCTGGCTCAATAGCATTAGGATAACCTAATAAAAACTCTCTATTTGTCCAATCCGCACCAACAGGGACAATACATATTTGTTTCTCATTTTCACAGATCCATTTTGCGAAAGAAATGGCTAACTGTGTCTTACCTGAGCCTGATAATCCTGTCAAAATAACAAATGGCTTAGTCAGTAATGATAAAACAAAACGAGTAACTAATTGATCGGAAAATATCAATCCTGTAGATAACAAATCTTCCATAAAAGATGAAAAGACAAAAGGTTGTTGTTTTTCTTTTAATTCCAAATTTTCCACATTTTTCAAAATAATCTTATATTTATAAACTAAATTTCTCAAATCTGATTCTATGGATTTAAAATTCATAGAATCAGATGTATCATAAGTTTTATAAACAAAAGAGTCACCATATCTATCAGGAACAACTCCTATTTGACTAAAATAATCCCTTATAGTCTTTACATCATTTGCTATATTCCACTCAATATTCGGTTTATTGGTCTCACTAATTCCATAAGCTAAGACAAGTATATTATATTCTTTATAAAATAAAAACACAGGAAAAATACCTTCACTAGTTGTTTGCCCATCACCCAAAAACGAAATCCAAGGAATACGCGCAACTCCACCTTGTCCAAAACTTACTTTTACTTTTAGTCCATCATAATTTTTCAAATAATTTTTCGTTGTCAATTTTGTTGTAACAGCTTGTTCTAGAAACAATTTCAACATTTCAGCTATAGATTCTTTTGTTACAATCTCAAATCCATTATTTTTAAGTATTTTAAAGCAGGGAGTATTTAATCCTCCTTCAAATTCATTTCGATCTAAGACAACACCATTTGCAAAAATATTAGCATAAGACAAGACCAGTTTAGGTGGATATCTTTTTCCATTATAAAGAACATCATAACTAGAGGAATGCGCTTGTGGAGGAATTCCTTCTTTTTCAATTTTATTAATAGCCTGAACAATATGTTTAGGCTTAATATTATTTGGTATATCTCTCATAAATAATACTTTTTCAATATCTAAAAACAACAATATCTATTTAATACATCAAACATAACTTCAATATCCTTTCCTACATTTAACTGTAAAACTACAAAATTCTTACAAAAAAAGTATATTCTAGTACAAAAAAATAGATTTTATCGATAGAGAATATATATCTAATGTATAACTTTTCAAGTTAATCTAAACAATCCTTTATACCCTCAAAGCATTATCTTCGTATTCTTTATGTTGTCATTCAAATAAAAAGTAACTATTCTAATCATCTGTCACTCTAACAGTTTCATACACCGAATCAGTCCAAGAACTTTTAGTATAACACTCTAAGAAACTAATCATCCACAATACTCCCCCACCCTCACCTTCCCCGCCAACACCAGCACCTCCCCACTAGTAATCCCTCCTTTACTAATATTCCCGGCAAGCGTACCGATCTTGCCGCAAATTAAGAAACAGATAAGAACAGACATTGATAAATGATTTATTGAAGTTTGCGCAGTACGCTCTACTACTTCCGTTAAATGGAGCATCCGGATAAACAAGACGGGAAACCGGAGGGGGCAACGGAGACAGGTCATCACTGTTTTTTCAATGATGAAATCAACGTATGACTGCCGATCATGGACGATAACTTCTTCAATAAACTTCTGGTGCTTTTTAGGCAAGGTTGACCATACGGTAAATGCAATTTTATAAATCTTTTCACGTAAACGGTTACGGCCTTCCTTCGACATTTTGTCAAGGCTACGGTTAAATTCGTTCACTTCCGGCACTTTTCCATTTGGGAATAATGCCTCTAATTTGTTCTGTTTCTTCATGATATATCTGATAGGCGTTAATAAATAATTGAGGGAAATCCAAAATAAAAGCAGGGAGACACAAAGTCTATTTTTATATGGTCAACACTTGTACCTCCCTTTTGTTCTCTATTTGGATAGGTTCAAATCTCTAAGCAAAAACTTACCAGGTTTAAACTTCACACTCCTACGGGCCGGTATCTTACAGGAAATACCGGTACGAGGGTTGCAACCTGTACGTTCAGCCTGTTCCCAGGCTTTGAAAGTACCGAAACCCTGAAGTATTATTTCATCCTCTTTTACCCTCTCTGTCAGTATTGCCTGAAAAGTATTGATAAACTTACGGGACTGTTTCTGCGAAATACCCATTTTCTCTGCTAATTCGTTTACTAAATCTGCTTTGTTCATAATATGTTTTCTTTACGTGTTTAACTATATTTCTTTCATCAATAGTTATCCCGGACACAACGAATATAATAGGGATTATTCGTGGTTAAATAATTGAATGTGCCATCGCTTAAGCGCAATAAACAAAATTTACCATTTCCACCATATATTGAGCTACTCCAATAGTAACTGCCGAAAAATGTACCAGAACCTTTAATACCCTCTATATATTCTTTATTCATATACATGGCATGTAACTCTATTTGAGTAGGTAAGCGCCAACCTGTGTCATCTTCATCCAATTTGGAACAATAACTCTTCGTATTTATTTGTGCTAAAACACTAGAGTTCTGGCTTTTTTGTACTTGTATAGAATAAGAACCGTTCATTGTAGGCGACTCTGATAAATTAACTGTTACGCCATGAGATTCAGCCATATCTGTTCCACCTGCATCAAAAGGAGGATATAGTTTCCAATTGCCCCCATCTTTAGTCATCTGAGTATAATAACTTCTCAATACTTGCTGATTAATTGTAACAGTAATCTTTGTTAAATCTCCTGCTTGATTAACCTTTACTGTTTTTGAATGATCACCACCGGTTACAGCAATAGTAAATGTTGCAGAACGGGCACTCCCCCAATTTTCAGTTGCATTAAATGTTAATACTTGCTCCGAACCGTCTGCGATAGAAGAGTCGATCGAGGGAGTGATACCATTTGTTTCGCCAGCCGGACTGACTCTCCAAGGTAGACCGTAGGTTCCCTTTACCTTTACACTACCTGAAGTCACATCCTTTTCTAAAGACAGTTCGGTTTCAGACACCGAAAATGTGGAACCCGATTGTTTAACTGCCACTTTATTTTCTATATTTCCTGCTTTCACTGTTATATCGCCCGAAATTTCTATGCTATTGAGATTCACCTCGCTTGTTTTATACCCCAGATTCTGTTCGTTTCCATTCGTTGTTTCCGGAATAGTACCGGTCAGGGTCAGCCAATCAGGCTTGGTAACAGAAAAAGATAATCCCGAAGTTCCTTTAAAAGAGAGTGTTCCGGCAGCGTCCTTTGTTGCAGCCAACGTTGTGGGACTGGCAGAAACTGTCAGTGCAGAGGCTTTCTGATTCACCTTTATTGTTCCGGTTGGTCCGCCGATTTCATCCCCGGCACGAACAACTATCTCGCCGCTTCGCGCAGAAGAAGAGGGATTGACAGCGATATTAAAAGTCACATTCTGTGCTTTTCCCGTTGTTTGAGAACCTGAGGTCGCACCAACCAATGTAATCCAGTCACCTTCCGTTACCTTTGCCACCCAGTCCAAGCCGGATGTAGCGACAAACGACGATGTTTGATTATTAGCTGCTTCCGGATTTACTTCCATGCTCGAACCTTCTACCTTGGAACCTGCTTGCTGTACCACTATTTCCTCTTTCAAGCCTGTATAACCAATCTCTGCTATCGATGCACCGGCACTCACTGTTATCTTTCCACTCCGTTCCGAAGCCAAGGGGTTACTGGCTGTCGCTTTTATTTTCAAAGCCTGCTCAGTCCCCGTGGCTTCATCTCCTGAAAAAGCAGGATTATCGTCTGCCCAATTCCACCAATTCTCCCCGCTTAAGGCAGCAAGCCATGGTAAACCTTTTGTAGTAGTAAAGGAAGAAGCCCCTTCCGAACCCTCTGCCGCGCCTAAAGAGATAACATCACTCCCTTTAGAGAAGGCGGATCCTTCCTGCGTAATGGTTATCTCCTGATTCTCTCCGTTCACATTTACAGAAAAAGTTACACACCTGTCTTCGGCTTTCGGATTCGCAGACACCGACTGGAAAGTAACCATAGCAGGCCCCTGATGGCTTACTGTTACCCCAGTTCCGGCAACCACACCTCCTATCATTACCGACAACCATTCTTCCAAATCGAAAGACCACGCCTGCCCCGGACGGGCGGTGATCTGTACCTCTTTTATCCCCCCCTTCTCTGCCGGCATCTTTCCCGGATCGACCTCTATTGGCGGTATCTCATTTACCGTAATACGTTCATCGGAAATATCTATACCGACCAACGTCACCTTCATTACATAATGGTAGTTACGCTCGATATTGTAATTATTCATTCCATCACCCGGATAAAAACGGAATACAACATTGTTATATGTCACTCCCCCCTGCACAGCCGTACCCGTCAATTCGATATAAGTAGCATTTGTCACCCCCATACCGATCTTCTTCTTTTCTGAGTCGATTGCGTTCCCATCACTGACAATACCCGCCATATTCTCCGGTAGATACCAATACATGGTAGCACCGTCTCTATCCGCTATTCCAGTATAATCTGTATATGTCATACCTACCAACTGGTTTTCAGGCACATCAACCTGCATTTTCTGCGGAACCGAGTTCAATGTCACAGTATTAGGAGTAAAAGTAAACCCCTCTCCGGCGATCGAATAAGTAAACGATATCTTAGCCACCATACGGGATAAATTCACCCTGATATCCTTTACTCCCCCTTCTTGTACTACTCCGCTCCACATCCCTGTCATTCCACACAGATTACTTTGGGGTAATCCGGTTTCGGTCGAAACATACGTCAACAGCAACTTTTTCAAGGCAGTTTCGGTTGCTATCTCTCCCTGGTCACCCATATTAGCAATGAACCACACATGAGATTCTGAACCTTCTCTATCATGTTTCAATTTAATATTAAGTGTATTGCCTGTTAATGAAGAAATATATTTAGCATACAAAAGCTTACCGCCAACATATTGCCCCACCCAGACACTGGCAATCTTACTTTCCTGTGCCTCTTCCAGCGGAGTAGCTGCACGAGTACCGATCGAATCCGATTCCATAGTGCCATCGGCAGTAAACAGTATGCTGCGAGTTACCGGTATATGGTTTGCCAGGACATTCAGATTAAAACCGGCATCCACTTCTTTCAGCGTAGGCAAAAGAATATCATCATCCACGTCTGCCTGTGTACAACCGACTATCCAAAGTAAAACCAAACAGCCAAACAGGCGAATCCAATGTTTGTTCCTTATTTCACTTATTTGTTTCATTATATCCTGTTTTATTCTATTGTCATTTTATATCCACAATTATTGACCACCGCCAACTTCCCCATCAGTCCATACAATTTCTTTCCAGCTTGCCACAACAAACGAAGTTCCTATTCCTTCATTGATATCCGGGTCAGGATAGGGTTCGTCCGGAGCTCCTACATTCGCATCTGTAAAGAAGATTGTCTCCTTCCAATCCAGTACTGTCATGAGCAGGGAGCTTTCGTTGTTCTTCACCTTCAGGGTGAAAACATATCGTTTACCTTCATCGAAAGATATATTTTTATCGATCGTTGTTTTCAACGTCGCCGTTTTATCATCCCTTTGTACTTCGATCTCCACATCAAAAGGTTCCGTATTTTTAGGAAGAAGTATTCCTTTTGTCTTGTTCAAACCCAGATTATCGGTATCAGACTCCACCGGTTCAAATTCTTCCGAAGCAAATACCACTTCTGTTTTATCTCCGGCTTCACCACCGGTGCATGGAATACCGGTATCTTCACCTACTATAAGAGCTGCACCGGACGAGGATATTTTACTTATGGTCAACCCGGTTGCATACAGTCGGGTGAAAGGGATCACATTCTCTTTGGACGGAGCTACATTAAATACCACTAATGCACATTTACGACTGAAAGTCGCCAAAGTTACCAGACGCGAACTTGCCGCTATAGTTACGCCACGGACAAAAGATGTCATTACATCCTCTTTATGAGGAATATCTGTTATCTTATACGTTCCATCAACACTTTTTGCCAGTTTCCTTGCCGGAGAAACAGCATAAAAATCATACACTCCTCCCCTGACAACCATGCCTTCGGCTTTGCCATCGACCGGTTTTCCCGTATCGTCCACCGAGCAAAGTGCCAACGAACCGTCGGCCATGACCTTATAGGTAGCTTCAACGGTGGGAGTCGTCGTAGAAAACGGAACGGGAGAAGCCTCTACCCCTATGCTACTCCTGTAATAAGCAACAATCCGTATAGTTGAACCTTCCGGCAACGGAGTCGGAGCCGGAGCCGGAACTTCTGTGTCTTCTGCACGCGTCAGCACAGCGGGTATCCCCAGGTCGGGTTTAACGAATCCGACCTCTACCAACCGGGCTTCCTCCGGTACAATATCTTCTACCATACCGCAGGCACATCCTGTAAGCAGTCCGGCCAACAAGAGTTCTAGCAAAAATAATCGTGTCAACATCCGTTTCATTTTCTCATTTATTATTCGACAGGAATATCCACTGAACCGCCATCGTTCCAACCGGCCACTTTCACATCTGCTATCTCGATCCCTTGCGGCGACATACGGATATTATAGATGTAGTTGTATCCTTTTTCCCAACTAGCGGTAAATGTTCCGGGAACGTCACTGTCGGCTCCCGGAACCATATTAAACGTACGACCGTCATCGAGTGTCAGCTCCAGGGAGATACCTACATCACTGACAGGAATAACCAGACCAAAAGCCTGTACCGGAACTTCCGACGTTACGTCTGTACCGGTTCCTACCACGCGTTTATCACCTCCGGCCGTAAATTGCAGCAGATCGACAGGCGTTATTGTTCCGGTTGTTTCACCCGTTACCAGATTCAATTGGGCGGCAGCAGACTTTTTGAATCCTCCGTTACTTTTCAATACGATTTTAGCCACCCGGCAACCGGCAAAAGAAGAACCTGCATTAACTTCCAGTACACGGAAACTCACTTTTGCCAATGCATGATTCATCGTCAAAGAAACCTCCGGATGCCAACGGTCTACCTGATCCGTAGCCGTGCAATAGAGGTAATCCTCCTGGTCGGTTTCCCATTGCACATCCGTTGCTGCATCTACCGTTGCGTTACCGTCAGAAAAGTAGAACTTCTGCTCGTCCAACACCTTTACACCATTCATTAAAAGAGCTTTCGGAATGCCTGCGAGCGAAACACTCTTTTCTGCCGGAGCATAGCCATAAACTGTCCCTTTCTCCGAATACAAAGGAAGCGTTTCCTCTCCTTCTGCCAGTTCCCAAAGAGGAGGACTCCCTGCCGGGTTGTATACGAACTGCTGGCTACTGACAGCATTGTTGTATAAAATCTCCGTACCACTACTATTCTGTTTCGTCACGCAAATGCCTATCCCGGTCAGCGGGTTCGGGTTCCTATTCGTTTCCCCGGGGCCGCCCGTCACGACACTTCTCGACTCTACCTCCATCCACATGCCCAGATTCTTCACTCGAAAAGGAACACCCTCTTCTGGCTCGTCGCCACCAGACCCCGGCAAAACGATCTCTGCCTCTGTACACGCAGCACACAGTAACAAAAACACAGGTACTAATCGGTATAAGAATGGTTTCATGGGATTTGTCTTTTTTATTATTAATGTATTACAATGAAATATCCGGTTGTTCGTCTTCCACCCAGTCTTCCACAGTTACATCCATCACTGTCAACTTATTACGGCCGGCAGAGAACGTATAGATGCAGTTGGAACCCGCCGTCCATTCATGAGCCGGCAGAGTAACCGTATATTCGACAGGCGTATTACCACCCTCCTGGAGAGTTATCACTACATCGATTTCATTATCGCCAAAACCAGCTATCGGATAGACGATTGCACTGACTTTTTTAGATACGGCCTGTCCGGTCGTAGTTTTGTCTTCGATAAATGCTTTGTCGCTTTGCTCTCCCTCCTTGATCTGCTTCATCAGGACGTAATTCGTAATTGTACGGCTAAGTGCTCCGGTGGTTGAATTATCGCTTATTGCGCCATCTGCCAACGCCATCTTGCCGGTTCCGGTTTTAAAAAGATTGGAGCTGTTTTGATGGTTCTTGATTTCAAACTTCGTAAAATTCACATCATTATCACTCAAGTTACCACCATCGTACACACGGAAAGATACCATCGCCATGGCATGCTTCATGGCCAGGTTGATCAGGTAGCCGGGGTTATTCGCATCGGTATTATTCGGGCCACTCTCCGGATCGAAAGGTATCTGCCCTTTGGCACGGCCGTTGTTTACATTCCGGCCACCCTCCGTCCCATCAAAATACAGGTAGTCTTTTTCGGTTGTCAAAGACAGGCTTACCCCCTTGTTTTTGTTAGCTGACCATGAAGTGGCATTCCAGATTTTATTCGCATTATTTGCCGAAGCATCCATCTCTCCGCTGGCAATAACTGTGATCGGGATTTTAAGATCGGATTCACTGTTTATACTTAGCAGGCTACTCAGTGCATTTACATCATACGGATAATAAGCATATACCTTACCTATCGTTTCTTTCAGATAATAAGGCTTTTCATTCTTGGGGTCATAACTAAGACCTTTCTCGGTAATCGAAATCCAGTTCTCACCTTTTGCATCTCCCATATACCATACATGAGGGCCGGTATAGCCGGAACTCGATGCATCGGGAGAATACCAGTCAGTTGCATCCGAGTTGGTCACCACTACTCCCAGACCAGGAGCCGTACTATAATCCGTATAGGTAATCGCACTGCCGCTTACCACCGCTTTGGTTGTCGATTTCAGTCCGGCATCCACCTTCAGGTTCGGGTTGATACCCAATGCCACCTGGCCGTCACTGCCACCCAGTTCCGGCTCTATTCCTGTCTCTGTTTCCGAACAGCTTATCGCTGTCACAAGGGCTATCAGCATGGCCCACTTTGTCGTGATCGTTTTCATTTTCATTCGTTTTAAAAGTTTTATTTCCTGTTATTCATTCATATTTTATCATATCGGCATCTCCCCTTGTTCATCCTCCATCCACGCTTCCACACTGACATGCGTGGTTTGTATGTTGGCTGCTTCGGTGAAAAAGAGTGAGACGATATGGCTTTTACCGGTTTGAAAACCGCCCTCTATCCGGATGAAAACATCGGAGAGGGTTTCTTTCAGGTTGCCATTGCCATCTTTCGTTGTCGTAATCCGAAGATGGAGCGGATGAGCCGCCGTCCCATCCACCGGAAATACCGGAAAAAGGAGACAGCCTTGTGCCTCAGGAGGCGATCCGTCGGACGCTACCTGCGGGATTAGCAGACCGGTAATATCCTGCACCGGGAGGTTCTTTATATTTTCCGCCACGGATATATCCGCCAAACGGGGCGTTTCCGCTGACAAATCCAGTTCCTGACGGGTATGTACATCTGCTGCTTCGATCGTTTGTATCGTTCCCCATGCATCGGCTCGGTCACTGTAACAGACCAGGCGGACCTGAGTCAGCAAATGACGGAACGTACAGGTCGTCACCGGAACATAGCCGTTTCCCTCGAGGATTCCCGTTGCCATGATATCCGTCGTTCCGTCTATGCAGAAGGTTACTTTGCCCGTTCCTGCATCGGTTGTCGGCTCCCCCTTCGCCGGATAATAACCGTGCAGGCGGATATGACGGCCATCCGCCGGGTACGACTGCGACTGGGCAAATACAATCGGGCGGTTCCCCCTTCCACCCTGACGCACAGCCTCGTGTACAGCCCACCCACTATATGTACCCGTTGAAACCGCCGATTCATCCTGACGGGCAAAGCTAACCTTCAGATCCTGTTCATAGCCCGAGCCGATTATCCCGCGCGTCGACGCTCCGATCGCACCTTCCAAGCAAACCGCTGTTTCCGGGACCGGCTCCGGAGCAGGATTGCTGTCCGAACAGGCGGCGAGGCCCGAAAGGATGACGACTGATGCTAATACTATGACTTTAAGGTTATTCATCTCTGAAAATTACTCTCCGGAGGTTACTATTGTACTGCCGCCGTTACCCGGCAGCCACGGGGCGATACCGGATTCTACCGCTATTTTACCGTCCTCCGTAAAGGTGAGCGTGATCAGATGCGAATAGCCTGCTTTCACTCCTTCACCGATATTCGAGACTATGACATTCAGGGTTTTCGCATTCCCATCATATGTTCCTTTCACTTCCAGAGAGACAGGCAGACTCTCCGTTCCCATATTGGCCGTCGGGTAAAGCAGCAGATAACCGGTTGGCGGAGTTTCGGCATCTAAAGCAGAGATCATAGAAGGACAGTTCTTAACTGTCAGTGTCTGGTCGGCCGTACCCGTGACCGTTAGTTTAGCTCCGCTTGTTTTATCCAGCGATAGCTTCAATCCCGTGGCTACATTTTTTACTTTAATGGAAGCGACCGCCGTCCATTTACCGATCGCACCGGCTGAACCAACACACTTGAACTGCAACTGGGTTAGCAGGTGGCTGAAAGTAAAAGTCTCGAACTTATCGACCAGCGAACCGGTCTGCACACCTGTCACCATGATGTCCTCGTCGCCCGTTATAGTGTAAGTGACGCTGGCAGGGTTGGTGGCTCCGCTCGGTTCCTTGCGGGGATAATAACCAATCAGGACAGACTTTCTCTCTTCCGCCAGATAGGTTTGTTCCGGCTCAAAAGTCAGCGCCGTATTACCCGTACCACCTGTACGGACTGCGTCGATAGAGGTCCACGCAGCGCCAGCTGTACCGGGATTATTCAAACGGGCAAACGATACTTCCAGATCATTCGTATAACCACCGCCGATCACCGCACGGGTAGCCTCCGCTATTCCGGCATTCACCTCTATTGCTTCAGCCGCTCCATCCGTCACCGGCTCTTCCATGTCGGTGCAACTGTTTAAGAAAGCTGTCGCCAACAGACTCATGATCAATAATTTTCCTCTTTCCATATTATACCAGTGTTTTATCGTTATTATTACTATCGTTTTCATTTCGTTTCAGGGAGTAACCACACCCGAACCGCCGCTACCCGGTTTCCACTCCTTCAGCGTGATCGTCAAACCGGACATTTCATTATAGCGGACAACCAGATCCAGTATCACATGTGTCGTAATTCCGACAGCGAATGCTTCTTTCACCTCATTCGTTATATCCGTGGATGAAGTGATTTCCTTTCCGTCTGCCAGTGTCATCGTTAGGATCAGGTCGACCATTTCACCGCTTTCCTCACCCGAAGACAATCCAAACAGGTTCAAGGTTGATGTATAAATGCCAGGTCCGGTCTCTTCCGGCTCGAACGTCATAAAGGCCTGCGTATCGAATAGCGGCTTGCCGGAAGGTATATGAACCCGTGACGAAACACCGGTCAACCTTCCCGACAAGACCGCCGGAACGACATCTCCCTTTTCCCCTCCTGTGACTTTTATATTCATTTCTAATGTACGGACAAGGTTTACCGCAGACAATTCCTTTGCCACAACTTCTCTTCCGTCCACCTCGATCAGGTCAAAACCTGCCCCGTACAGATTACCCGGACAGGCTATCTGCACCGATGAAGATTTCAGGGAAGAAAGCCGCTGCGCTCTTCCGCAAGCTTCCTCATATCCCTTCTCCATTTCAAGCGTGACACCCGTACACCCCCTGTTACAGACAGCCACCCGATAACAACCCGAAGGCAATGTACCTTCATATCCCGAAACGTCCCCCGTACGGATAATCGGACTATCCGAACCTTCCGGATAGAAATACCACGTCATATTCTCCGGGCAACCACTGTCAGGGCGACGAAGCAGTAAACGTACTTTTCCGTTCTTCTCCCAATCCTCGTCCGTCATACGGTATGCGCAAGACAAGACCGCTACGGTCCATACGGCATATATCATCCAACCCATCAGTTGTATTATACGATATTTCTTATTTCTTTTATTCCTTTCCATCTTCCTATCTGATTTGAAAACGGTACGACAAACTGATCCGAAGCCCCAACATAAATCCCGTCGAGGCAAAACGGGTTTCCAAATAATTTCGGTCATCCGGCGCGTCATAGCGGTATTTCTTCCCGTCGAAGACCGAACGGTAACCGGCACGTACACTCAGCCCCATCCCCAAACCTCCGGCCAGGGAGAAACGATACCCCATCGACAAGCCCGCCGACCAGAAACAGCCCGTCCGGCCGTAAAGTATATCCTCAGAGCTATCGATCGCGTTGCCACGTACATCGAAGTCACCATACTCGGCAAACACCCCGGTATGCAGGCCGGTAAACCTTCCCGAGGGGGACAGCCAGGTTCTTGATTCAAGGGATATTTCAGAGACAGACCAGCTATCGCGCGTCTTGTTTTTATAGGCAAAGTCGGAATACATGCCCGACAGCGCCAGCGACCAGCGACCGGCAAAACTGCATTCCACTTCCAGATTAGGCATAAAGGCGCCTGTTTCTATTTTCGTCTCACCCGTTCCCAGACGAAGTGAAGGAACTACGCCAAACCAGGGAAGAAGGTTTGTTTTTACGGCCAGATATACAGGACTTTGCTCCATCGGTATTGTTTTCTTTTTGACAGCGGGAGCAACAGGAGTTATCCCCTCAGGGGTTGCAGTTTCATCCGTTCTCTCTTTATGCTTTGTGACCACCCGTACCACTTCCTTTGTTGTAACGGTCGTTGCCAGATTGACAGCCGAGAGCTCTACTCTCTCGTTACGACGAATCGTATCCGTCACCGATGCCAGCCGGTAATCTTCCAGTTCCGTACGGTCGAAAAGAGGATCGTCGATACGATAGACTTCGCGGTCGTAACCACCAGCTTCTCCACGACGGTACAAATCAACATAAGGGATTGCACCGTACTCACCGATAGCTGCCTTTACGGCTATCGGATAACGGCTCTCACTGTAATGGATCGAGATATTGGCAAACCACGGAAGCGGACGGTATACATTATATATATGTATCTGATCGCGATAGCTGCCGCTACGGTCGATGTAAAAAGCGACACAGTCATGAGGGATGTCGAAACGGGTTTTCAGATAGGCACGAATACGACTGGCACGCAGCGAGGCTTCGTTCACCACCGCATCCTCTTCATAGCCATAAGCATCCACATGTGAAACGATCAAGAGGTGGTTGTCTCCTTTCAGCAGACGGTTGCGGGAGGCATCCAGAAGTTGCCCCATACGCTCTAATTGGTAAGCGTTATCGCCGTAATCAGCCAGGAACAGGTCGCTGTTCTCTTTGAAAGAGAATAAAAAAGATTCCGCCTTATGATAGGTCGTTGTCTGCGCAGTCACTTCCCGCCAAACCAGGCTGAAAAATAACAACAGGTAGAACGCTTTTCTTTGTGATCCTTTTATCCTATACATAATATTATATCAATACCAGTCTTTGATTTTCCGATTTACTTCTAAGGTGCCCCTTATTTATATAATAAGGGGAAAAGATAAAAAGCACCTCGGTTTTAAGGGGGATTTAATGAGTTTTATCCCTGGGATATTTTAGAATGATGTCTTATTTCAATATTTTGTGGAGTAAAAACATGTAAAAATGATAACAGTTTTTTTCAAACGGATATTAATAAGACAGCAGTCTTCACCCGCCTTATGTCTTATTCTTTGAAAATTATGATTTAAAGGTCACAAGCAGGAAACTAGGTTAATTAATACAAATTCTATATGTTTTTTTTAGGATTTTACCCAAAAGCTTTGTTTTTCCATAAGATTCTTCCTATGTTTGCAGAGCATTCAAACTCTTTTGCGAAATCCACAAGTTGTAAAGGCTTGGATATCAAACAAAAAGAGAGGTAATTACCTTATTATATAAATAAGGATAATTTATGCAGCCATCAGTTCCTTCACACCTTCAGAAACCCTTTTATTTGCTTCTCCTACCTTACCTGCATCAAATGCAGACAAGTAAATGCGTGTCATTTTCTCGGAAGAATGCCCCAGGGCCTGGCTAATGATAGCGATCGGTATCCCAAGATGATAAGCCGCAGATGCCCAGCTATGGCGAAAAACATAGGTCGTCAACTTTGCAGATAAACCCAATAAGACCTGCACATCTGCCAGATATTGATTTTCCTGTGCCAGACATTGTTTATACTGTTCATGCGTAGCTCCCTCCTGTAACACTGGAAAAAGATATTTGGAATCCGCCCGCCTGTAACGATTAATCAGTAACTGCATAGGCTCCGAAACTTCCATCTCGATCAGTGCACCTGTTTTTTGCCGGCGATACGACAATACTTTTCCTTCTTCAACCAGGTTCTCCCCTCCTAGACGATCGATATCCGCAAAAGGCATACCGCAAGCCAAAAAAGAAAACAGGGCCATATCCACCGCCAGCTTTTTCTCCGGTTCCTCTTCCAGATCAAGTGCAGCCATCTGCTTGATCACTTCCACCGGGACTGCCCGTTTAACAGTTTCCTCCCGTTGCAACTGCATCCCCTCGAACGGCCGTTCCTCAGGCCGCCCTTTCCACCCCCGGCAAGCACGGTTGTACATCGCACGCAAGTTACTAATATAACTATTCACCGAATTCACGCGCAGTTTCTTTCCTTTCAGATACCGAATAAACTCCTGCACAACATCCTGCGTCACATCTCCCAACAATCTGCTCTTTCCTCTCTCACGAATGAATGCTGCAAAATGATTTCGGGTAGCACGATACAGATCGGCCGTGCTTTCATCCCCATTACTGCGCTTCTGCTTTTCCTGCTCAAGCATCAGTATGCAAAAATCTTTATTTCTCATAACTTATTCCTTCTTTATCGTTATTAATCAAAAAGATAAAGATAAACATTCAGGGCTTGCAGATTGTTCGGTTTTCGCAGTTTCTGCTAACGGCACTATCTCTAAAAAAGTATGTTTTAGAAAGAAAATCACATCTTTCACCATCATTTCCTACCCTCATTTCCACCTTTACACAAACTCATTGCAATGATTCTTCCCGATCATCATAATGCCTTGGGGAAGTCATCACAATGACTCCAGGCACTTATCACAATGAATTGGGTTGATCATTACAATGAAATTTTTAACATTGCAGAATATAAGGGAATTTTCTTCGGGGGTATACTCTAAAAGTAGGCTAATATACCTTTTACAAAGCTGGAAGCTCTTTTTGGATAGGCCGTTTTTATGTGACAGATTGTAGTTGGTTTTGTCTTATGTCTGTCATTTGGACTGAAATCATTATGATGATTGCATTTTCAAGTATCCGAATGCCGTTGAAAAAAAGAAAATCCCCTCAATCCGTTATTGCTGAAGTTCGGATTGAGGGGATAAATGCGCTTTATCTATTCCCTGCTTATGTACAGAGTGGGGAGACAATGGTTAGATTGACAGAATGTCAATTGATATAAGTGTCAATTTGGGTTCTTCAAACAATACTTAGACATAAAAAATTCTACAATATGTTTGTATTCTAGGAGTTTTTTCCCTAGTTAGTTTTTGATAATCTACCTAGGATTCTCGTCCCAGAACTACAATACTGATATTTAGAATTTTATATTTTTCAATTCCAAACATACTCCATGATTTAACTTACTGATTTTCTCCGTGCTTCTGCGGTAGTTTACTCTATGGAGAATATTAGAGGTAAAGGTAGCATGGAGTTACAAAACTATCGACGAACTAGTGGTTAATGATTTTTCGATAAGATATATTGCAGTATATCTTTGTTTTATGTTCACATTAGAATAGTGTTTCAATTTCTAATTCAGTATATACTTTAATGTAGAAACGTACAGCTAGATGAAATAGTAATTATTTTTTATTTCTTTTGATTGTAAATAGATTTAAGCCATATTTTTATTATCTTTACCATGATTATTAAATCAGGTGATAATAGTGTTGTCGTATTTCTATGTAATAATATGAAAAAAATAAAGAAATATCAGCTAATACAAGATTTACTAAACCAAGGATTAGATTATCCAAGGTTTACAAGAAGATTAGTATCAATAAGGAATTCTGTAGACTATAGTACACTTTTGGAAATAGTTGAAAGTTTTATTAAAAAATCTTCTAAGTTTAAAGAGTATATGTTTGGAACTATTTTCCCCAATGATCCAAAAACATTGGGAGGTAATAGAGATTTCTATTTGAAACCAACCAGCATAGAAAGTGAAATTTCCTGGATCTCATTACAAATTAAGTATAATAAAGAAAAAATACAGTTCTTTGTTTTGCAAAAAAGATTGTTTGAACATCTTTTTTTACATGGTAGATACAGTGAAGCTTTGAATGTACTAGAAAATGTGAGAAAAGAATTAGGTGTATCTATTTGGTATTATGAAGCAAAACTTTTATTATATGAATATAGTAATAAAACAGATGATAAGTTTTTGTTGATATCTGATATTAATGAAAAACAGGGGGAGACACATGCTGGTTTTGTTACTTCCATTCTACATTTTATTTCTTACCGCACAGCTAGAAATCTATCAGCTTATAAATATGATTTGGATTTACAAAACTATTTCCAAAGAAATAGAACTGATTTTCAAAAAAGCAACTGTGACTACTTTCTGTTTAAATTAAATTATTTTAAGAACTACAATGTCGATGAATTCAAAACAATATTCGCTTTTGAAAATACCAATTCATTAGTTGATAGATATTTAACTTTAATTTATTTAATGCAAACTATATATATTCATGGTAAAAATGATGAATACATAGCCAATAGAGCTCTATATCTATACAATAAAACTAAAGATACAATGTGGATACCTTTATTTGCATTGGTGTATCCTGAACGTATTCCTGATATTTATTTCGACTTCGAATACTTAGATATTTTAGATAGTTACTACAGTGGAGAATATGAGAAAGTAATAAACTTATCAAAATTATATGTAAAAAAATCCTCATGCTGTTTTGATGTTTTAGTATTTTATTGTCGAAGTTTATTAGCTCTAAATAGAGGATATATACATATCTCAAACGATATTGATTCATTACTAAATCAAATATCTATAAAAATATTTTATGCATTAAACAATGAAGATAACAGTTCTGATGCTTTATATAATCTATATCAGAAAAATAAAAATATTTATAGTTTCAAATTAGCTTATGGTTTGGATTATTTCATAAAAGAAGAGGAAAATAATGAGAAATCCTTACGTTTAAAACAAAGTTCATTATGTCACTATGATCCATTAGCAATTGCAGAACGTGAAAAAAATAAAGCTCTAGAGTATTTGAAACTAGGGGAAAAGTTATTTAATAACTCAATTACGATTCGACAATATTTGAGAAGAATAAAAAAAGAAGATACTCCCAGTGGTGAAGTTGTAGATTACATATGAGATATAGACAATGCAAAAATCCTTTTTGAGAATAAGGAATTTAACTTATCTTTAGAAGGATGGAAGTGCATAGTGGAAAAGTATAAATATTCAAAGTCTATTGTCCAAGTTGCATTGAAATATGCATTTGAATGTATGGTTAATGAAGATAAATATTTAGAAGCTATAAAATTCTATGTAAATAATTATATTGAAAATCCCGTCAGTGTGGCAAAAATCAATATTACTGATTTTATGCATATATTGAGAAAAATGAAATATAAGGGAATTAGACGTTGTATAGAGTTACCTATTTTTGTTGGATTAAACGCTGGAGATGATGCAGATAAAAGCTTTATATTGCAAAGTTATTGTGAAGTTTACGACAAACAAAAGCCCTCTGAACTATTTGAAGAGTTAATTACTGAGGATATAAAAAAAATCGAATGCTTCTATTATGTTATTTATAAAGAAGAAACATTACGACATTTTATATACATAAATAGTACATTAGATAACTTACAAGAAAAGCAGCGTATTTTAAAATTTTTAGTAGATCTAAACACTCCAAACCGAAAAGCGTATCAAGAACAATTAGATATAGTATCAAATAGTCTTATTGTATATGAAGGAAGTAAGAAATTAGATGACAGTAAAATATTTGCAAATGATCAGGCTATTGTTAATTATGAATTGAGAGATGTTGATGGACTGTTCAATAGATTCAAAACAATATTCAAACTTGTTATAAAAGACAATTTAAAAATTGTCATTTTACAAGGTGGAACCTATAAAGTTGTTCAGTTTGAAGATGGAGAAAAAAAAGATCCTGGGGTGAAATTTTCAGACAATGCATTATTGGAGGTATTTTATTCTATATTTGATTTGGTTAGAGATAAATTTCTTAATAGTAAGTATGGTATTGTGGCCTATTTAAGTACTCGAATCAGGCATGGGGTATTAGAAGGAGAATTACGACCAGAAATAGACAAAGAGAACTTGATTTTTAATCGGACAAACAACAAGTATATTTCTAACAATTTTTGGCAAAAAAAATATGGTATTGATAGTCGAATGAATGCTATCATTAATAAAGAACTTGAACAGTTTTCTATAAAAGTAGACTCGCTATTATATCACCTAATAAAAGAAAAGCTTCAAATTAAAGAAGATGCTATTCATCAAGATGGGTTGTTTAATTACGATGTTAGCAATTCAGAAATAGAACAATGGACTTATGAAATAGGAAATATGGAAACTTACCAGGAGTGCTGTTGGGCTATATTACGTAAATTATGGGAGCGTACTGAATCAAATTTGGAAAACATAAGAAGATTCATTAATACAAATGTCAGAAGTGATTTTGAGCAAGCATTTAATATACTAAGAAGTAATTTGTTGGTACAGATATCACAAGAGAGTTTTCCAGAAATTTACAGTGCAATAAATACAGCGTATAATACCATAGATCAACGTCTATATAAAATAGAGGGGTGGTTTAAAATCTCTGGACCAGAGTTGGAAGATTTCGATATAGAAACTTTATTGGATTTAGTTTGGGAAAATACTGCAAAATGCTATCCTAAAGACAATGCGAATCTTCAAATACAGTGTGTTAAAGGATTGAAAATAAAAGGAGACTATTTGATACATTTTACAGATTTATTTCGCATCTTTTTAGATAATATGTTCAAGTACACTCAACCGATTAAAGATGAAAAAAACTTTAATATAATATGTAATTTAAATAATAAAAATCATTTAAATTGTGTGTTTGAGAATAAATCTCCAGAAAGGATTGAAATAGAGGGTGTAAAAACAACAATGTCAAATGAGAATATTTCATGCTTAACAGAAGGAAAGAGTGGATTAGGTAAAGCTAAAAAAATTATCAAATATGACTTAAGGTGCGAGAATAACAATGCACAAGTTGAATTAAAAGATGGAAAATTCATTGTAAATATAGATATTAATGTTGAAAACCTAAAAATAGAAGATGAGGATATTAATAGTTGAAGATAATCAAAAAAAATTAGATAAATTGAAAGAATATATATCTAAGGAGTTTCCTGATTATGAGATAACAGATCGTCAGTCTTATAATTCTGCAACAAAAGAAATTGTGCTCAATTATAAAAATTATGACCTTATGTTATTAGATATGAGTATGCAAACATATGATATCTCAGAAGATGAAATGGGTGGAGAGCCTGAACCACTTGCAGGCACTAAAATATTAAGTCAGATGTACTTACGAGAAATTACAGTAAAGGTTATAGTTGTTACAATGTACGAAAATTTTGTAGGAACTAAGATTAAACAATTGGATGAGAATTTGAGGAATGAATATGCAGATATATATTGTGGATATGTCTTTTTCTCTCATTCTAACAATGAATGGCAATTTAATTTAAAAAAAATGATAGAAGAAAGTATATGATTAAAATTTTAATAATGGACGACTCTCGTCCTAAAACAGAGGCTATAAAAAGATATTTAACAGATGATTGTTTAATACCTTCTGATAAAATTGATACTGCAATAACAATAAATGAAGGACGTAAATTATTAACTAAGTATGACTATGATTTGCTGCTTTTGGATTTGGTCATGCCTTTAAATGATGACAGTGAACCAGATGCTGAAGAAAGTCCTAAATTTATTGATGAAATATACACAAGTACATATATTCATATCCCTATACATATAATAGGATTTTCTCAATTTGACGATTTACTAGAAACCTCTAAGAGTAAATTTGAAGATAAGCTGTGGCATTTGCTTAAATTTGATTTAAGTAAAAATGATTGGAAAACAAAGTTGCAAAATAAGATACAACATTTAATAAGAACTAAAGAATATTTCTCAAAATCATTAGGTGAAAAGTATCGCTTTGATTATGGTGTAATTTGTGCATTAGACAAAGAATTTTCACTAATGCAATCCGCATTCATGAATATCGATTGGAAGAAGTTTAAAATTGAAGGACATCCGTTTATTTTTTACTCAGCAGAAATCTCAACAATGAATGGAAGTCGATTAAAAATAGTATCGTGTTGTGTAAACGAAATGGGGATGCAAGCTACTGCAGTAGTTTCCGCATTGATGTTTAGCCTTTTTGAGCTTAAATGTTTATTTATGACAGGGATTTGTGCTGGTATTGAAGGAAAAGTAAACATGGGGGATATTATTATAGCCGAGCGAATTTTTGATTATGGTAGTGGAAAATTAAAATCGAATGAAAATGGTGAAGCTTTTTTGGAACCTAGTTACAACCCTTTAGATGTTGAATATGAGTTGCTGGGTACGATCCATCATTTTCTTACAGAAGAAGATATAGATACTAAAATTTACAATCAATTAAGAAAAGCTTTTCTGCATAAATCCGACAAAATTCCCCAAATAGTGATTGCTCCTACAGCTTGTGGTTCATATGTTGTTGCTAATTCTAAATTTGCAAACAGCCTGAAAGTTGGCGAAAGAAAGCTTGCTGGGGTGGAAATGGAAGGATATGGATTATATAAAACAGGTTATATAGAAAAAAAACAATGTTTAATGGTTAAATCAGTATGTGATTTTGCCAATGAAGCAAAAGGTGATGATTATCAAAATATGTGCGCTTTTTCCAGTGCTAGTTTTGTGTACTTTTTCTTAAAATATAATTATTAAATCTGTTCACACCGCTCATTCAATTCAGATAATGCAATTCCTAGATATATTTTATTTTGTAAAATACAAATTTGAGATTTAGAATGGAAGTAATAAAATAATTCAAAGGTAAGCATATGGTATATTCTATATGTTTACCTTTGTTTTTAATGTTTACAGCACATATTAATATTCAGTACAATAGTTATAATTTGCGCTCTTTCTTCTTTGTTTTAATTGAAAGACAAGTGTATATCTAGGGGAATAGTTGAACTGAATAGACTGTATCTTTGATATTTTTTGTCTGATAGCAACATGAGTCTATATTGAATGTCTGACTATTTGCTTCCTTGATTTTAAGATTGATAAAAACAAGTTTTTTGAATGCTATTCTGATTGATTCCTATTTTTCTTTCATAAAATTGAATATTTTATTCCTGTAACTTAAGCTGTTCAACTATAGAAGTGCTCTTTATTATGCTGGGATAATTGAATAATTCTGTTTGCTGGAATGGTTCACACAATCAAAACCAGCTGTTATCATTCCCTTCTTGATATTCTTGGATTGGTAAACGGAATTTTTATTAGCTTAGTCTTTCTGGCTCACAATCAAATAAAGTGCATATTCAGTTTGTTATCGGAACGGCTACAGTCAAAATGTATCTTACCATAAAACTTTATATCCACTTCAGATTACCCCTACTCTGTGTTCCCTATTGCCCAAAGTTCATTTTTCAATAGCCAAGCCTTCAAATAACTCTTTCTTCCCCAAGAAATAAGCTTCCTAGGTAGAAATAAGCAAACTTTTCCCGGTGCGGACGACTCAGAAAATAATAGCGACCCGCTTTCACTAATTGATAAATCAGCTCTGTTTTGTCAACATAGATATATCCGTCCTGACGAAGACTCTTAAAATTCTGTATACCGATAGGATAAAGCTTTGCCATAATTTATCTGATTGAAGTAATACCTTTTACGCAAAGTACTCAATAAAGATCAGCATTTACAAAAAAAAGAATCGGTTAATTAGAGGTATTCAAATCTGATATATGAAAACTCCTATACAAATTAAGTTGACTCAAATTAGGTATGATGCCCTTAAAGATTTCTTCGCAGGGCATCATACTTTTCTTATTATTACAAACTTAACAACCATTTCCAAACCGGAAGGACTTCAATAGTTTTTCCACTCATTTCTATCGTTCGTTCTGTATCGCGGGTAATAATTAATAGTTGCTTACATTCCAAAACTTCGGTAATTTTCAGCAAGGCTTTTATTTCCCGGTCAAATGTGCCATCGCTATTGTCGAGATTGTAACAAACCTGAATCACTGTGTAATCGTCGGGAATATAGAAGTCTACCTCAATACCTTGATTATAGAAATAAACAGCATCATTTCGTCCATATTTACGCAGTAGATTTACGGCTACCATATTCTCCAATAAAGAAGTATTCCCATCCAATAAAAAAAGGTTCAGAATGCCATTATCTGTGAAATAGTACTTGGGAGAAGTTTCCTTATCAACCAATTTCCCCGCTATATTCTGTATAGGATTGATAAGCCACGCATCTCTAGCGTACTCCATGTAGTTAATAACTGTCTGCGTTCCGACCTTTGCTCCGGTTGACGATACAATATTTGCTATCCGGGTAAATGACAAAGGCTGCTTGACACTTTCAGCCAATTTCTTGAACATGATACGTAAAGCGAATGTGTTATCTATCGTATGACGGGCTGCAATATCCCCCAAATAGATTTTTTGGTAAACACTGGTCAAGTAATCCCGTTTAACCAATAACTCGGCTCCTTCCGGGAATCCGCCAAAATAGAAATAGTCATTGAATTTTCGTAATACTTCGGCTTTGCCTTCCGTAGACAGCAAATGATTAGTAGTAGCAGGAACATTGTTTGCTGTCAAAAACTCTTTGAAAGAGTATGGATAAACATCAATAGGAATATAACGTCCACCTAAAGTTGTCTGAATATCCTGACTTAACATTTTGGCATTGCTTCCAGTAATATAAACCCTATGTTTCGTGTCAGCCATACGGCGGGCAAATTTCTCCCATCCGCAAACATTTTGCACTTCGTCCAAAAACAGGATAGGTTTCTTTCCATACATTTCTAAATGAACCTCCAACAACAGATTTAAATCTTCTGCTTTCATTCCGGTAAGACGCTCATCTTCAAAATTGATATAAAGCATTTCACTCCACTGTACACCCTGTGCAAGTAGTTGTTGCATCCGTTGATATAGCAGAAAAGACTTTCCCGCTCGTCGAATACCCACAAAAACATAGTTTCCAAACTCCTCGAAAGTAAAATTTCGTGGAATCACCTTATATCTGGGAACTTCCACTTGATTGTCGGCGATAACTGTTTTCAAAATATTTTTGTCCATATCTTCCTATTTTCATTCTAGTCACAATACAAAGATAGTCTATTTTTGTTTTACACACAAAACAAAAATTCATACTTATCGTTTTACCGACAGAATAAAACTTATCCTATTCTAAAGTAGGCATGTCTAAAAAAATAGGGATAAAACAATACACAAACTCCAGTTTCATGGCGTAAAAACTGGAATATTTATTATCTTTGCATCTGTAAAACAAGGAAATAAGTTCATGACCATAACAAGAGAAGTACAAAAATTAGTCGAAAACTTTCAACCTGACTATGTTTTCACATATCAGGATCTCAATTTACCTCCAGAGTGGAGTGAAAGCGTTATCAAAATGCTGAATCGTCTGGTTAATGAAGGTGTTATTGCTAAAATTTCGAAAGGGCGCTTCTACAAGCCGAAAAAAAGTGTTTTTGGTGCTTTAAAGCCTAAACAGGAAGAGATTGTAAAAGACCTACTTGAAAAAGATGGAGAAATTATCGGTTATATGACTGGCTATTCAGTCTTTAACAGACTGGGATTAACTACACAAATTCCAAATACCATTCAAATCGGTACAAATGTACGTAAGAACAAAAAACAAAGAGGTTTATTTACAATTAGCTTTGTGTTGCAATCCAATCCCATAACGAAAGACAATATTCCTCTGCTACAAATACTGGATACCATCCGGTTTATTAAAGAAATACCGGATACTACTATCAACCAGTCATGCAAACGTATTATTGCTATTATCCAGGAATTAGAGGAGGGAGAAACAAATAAATTACTTATACTTGCAGAAAAATATCCTCCAATGGCACGTGCCCTGTTCGGAGCGATGGTAGAGAACATCTATGGCACAAACAAAGCAGTATCATTGTGGAATACGCTAAATCCGCTGACCACCTATAAAATAGGGATTAACGAACAAGTGTTACCCGAAATAAGAAAATGGAGGATTGAATGAAATTGGATCAACACCCGGAACTATTGGCGGACGCAATAAGAGCCACGTCGGAATATTACCATATAGCACCGGTCTATATAGAAAAAGACTATTGGATAAGCAAAATACTGCAACAACTTTCCAGCAGTATTTATGCTGAAAGTACAGTATTTAAAGGAGGTACTTCGTTATCAAAAGGATATGGTTTGATAAATAGGTTCTCAGAGGATGTTGATGTCGCTGTGCTTACCGGCGAATTGAGTGGAAACCAGATAAAGACACTTATTTCAAAAGTATGCAAGGAAATGACACAAGGTTTACAGGAACAAATCGTACCTGAACTGACAAGCAAAGGTTCGCGGTATCGAAAAGCATTGTATCAGTATCCTTCATCGACAAATGAGCCGCTACATAGTTTTGTCGCCAACCACGTCATCGTAGAAATTAATTCCTTTGCAAACCCATACCCTTATATAAAACGGTATATAAGAAGTTTTATCACATCTTATATGGAAGAAACCGGCATGCAATCTTTGATTGAAGAACACGATATGTATCCATTTGAATTGAATATACTGGACAAACGAAGAACGTTATGTGAAAAGATTGTTGCATTATTACGCTTCTCTTTCATGGATAACCCAGCAGAAGGATTGGGGAGTAAAATTCGTCACTTCTATGACATTTACTTTCTACTGAATGATATGGAATGTGCAGAATATGTGAAAAGTGACTTTATCAAAGATTTAAAAAAGTTGATTGAACATGACAAGGAGGCTTTTGATGTTCCAGAGAAATGGCACAATAGTTCTATCAATAAAGCTCCTTTGCTAAATTTGTTTGATAAGTTGTGGAATGAACTAAGCGGACTTTATGAAAAGGAGTTAAAAGCATTAGCTTATAGCGAAATACCAACTTCTAATAAAATAAAAATTGAAATAGAAGACTTTATTCGATTTATTAAAAATCAGCTATGATTTTTTCCTTTCCCCGGTTTAAGTACAAAATAAAGGAAGCAAATATTTCATAAAGCCCTCCTCCACTTCACGATTAGGAAATCCCAGACGATAAATACCAAATTCACGGTTAATTGGGTATCCACTGTACGTCTTATACAAGATAGCAACACCGGACAACCTTTCCGGATATATCTTCTCTATATTTGCATGATATAATTCGAATAGTTAATTATGGAGTTGGAAATAGAAAAGAGATATTGCCAAAGTTGCGGAATGCCATTAGATATAAATCAGGAAGAACTTCTTGGAACTAATGGCGATCAAACGAAATGTGATGAATATTGTGTCTACTGTTATCAAAATGGGCAATACACAGTGGATTATTCAATGAAAAAAGTAATTGATGTATGGGTTGAGAATACAGATCTTTTCAATAATCATGTTCATACCCAATATACACCGAATGAACTTCGAACTGTTCTTAACAAAAGATTACCTACCCTTAAACGATGGAAGCAAAAGATTGACACTGAAAATATTTATCATGAAATAATAAATCGGATAAAGGTTTATATCAACAGCCATTTGTTTGATATGCTCAATACCGAACAATTATCCAAAATTGCCGGACTATCAAAGTTCCATTTCCTGCGTATATTTAAAGAGTACACCGGCGAAAGCATAGGAGTTTATGTCCAGCGTATACGTTTAGAACATATCGCACATCTGCTTTTGACAGCAAATTTTTCTCTGAACAACATCGTGCTGCAAACTAACTATCAAACCAAACATAGCCTATCCAAAGCGTTCAAGAAACACTTTGGGTTGTCTCCATCAGATTATAAACAGCAATACAAACAACAGCCCTATAATGAAGCACCCATACTTTCAGAAAAAAGATTACCTCAAATTAAGAAGATTAGTAGTTTAAGTATGATTTATAGAACCATTGATAATACGTGTTCTACGATAAAAGCCTATAAGGATATATGGAAAGAACTACTATCTTTTGCAGAAAGCAATATTACAAAAAGTCCTGAAAACAGATTTATAAGCGTGAGTATGGATGACCCGCTTATTACTGCTTATAGCAATTGCCGCTTTCTTATCGGACTTACTGTTAATCAAAAAGTGAAGGCAAAAGGCAAATTCGGAATGATGGAAATACCTGCCGGACATTATGCGGTATTCAAATATGAAGGCGATTATTCCTCTTTACCCGATTTATATAGATACATTTACTTAACATGGCTTCCACAGAGTGAATATCGACAGAAAAACACATTAACTTTCGAGTTATATATTAAGACTCCGATAGAGGAAGACTATAATAACTTATTGACAGAAATATATATTCCTATTGAAAAAACAACAAAGAAATAATACCATGAAAGAATTACCGGAAAATCAAACATTAGCGAAACAGATCGATGTTACCTTAAAAGGTAGAATTATCACAGAAGTATTCAATGCCACAAAATATCATAAGAATACATTCTATTATGGCGATCCCCTCACTTATGGCAAACTACTTACCGGAAGAGAAATCAAATCTTCCGAAAGTTTTGGTATGTATGTAGATATAATATTGGATAAAGGCACAAAAATCAGTTTCGGAGATGGAACAAACCTGAAATACGGTACAATATCGGGCAAGATGCCGAATAATTATCAACTATTGCTTACGCTTGATGATAATACCTATCTTGCTTTTACCGTAGGTATGTTTGGAGTGATAGCTGCATATACCGGAATATATGACGAAGTATATTACAAAAAAAGTGCAGAAAGCATTTCTCCGCTAAATAATGAATTCAATGATTCCTATTTTGAGAAGCTATTTATTGGTTTAAAGCCTAAATTATCAGTTAAAATGCTGTTGGCTGCAGAACAACGCATTCCCGGTTTGGGGAACGGAGTATTGCAAGACATACTGTTCAATGCAAAAATTAATCCTAAAAGAGAAATAAGTTCATTGACAGATACCGATAAATCGGCCTTATTGCAATCGATCAAAACGACCTTAAAGAGTATGATTCTTCAAGGCGGAAGAGATACTGAAACAGACCTGTTCGGCAAACATGGGAACTATAAAACCATTTTGTCCAGAAATACATTGAATAATCCATGTCCAAGATGTGATAATTCTATTATTAAAGATGCATCTAACGGTGGCGGAGCCGTTTACTACTGTCCTACTTGCCAAAAAATATAAAATATGGATACAAATATAATTCTAGATTTTTTAAACGATTTAGAGCTAAACAATTCATCTGAATGGATGAAAGAGAACAAACTGCGTTATGACAGAGCAAAAGCTGAATTTGAAAATATAATTCAAGAATTAATAAACCGGATTAGTTATTTTGACGTTTCATATACTGGACTAACTCCTGCCAATATGATTTTTAGGCTGAATAGGGATATACGATTTAGCAAAGACAAATCACCCTATACTCCTGCTTTTCGCGCTCATATTTCTCCCGCTGGAAAGTATCCAATACCTGTAGGCTACTTTATCCATATTAAGCCACATAATATATTATTGGGTGGCGGAATATACACTTCACAGATACCGGAAGCAACAAAACTTATACGAAAGCATATTTCAGATAATTCTAATGACTTCTTAGATATCATCAACAATCCCGATTTCTCGATGAATTTTGTAATTCAAGGGGAAAAACTAAAAAAAGTTCCAAAGGAATATTCTGATAAGTCTCCTGTATCAGAATACTTAAAACATAAATCATGGGACATTTATGCCGAACTCGAAGATAATTGTTTCCTCCAATCTGATTTATTCATTGATGAAATAGTCCATAAAATCAAGTTAATGAAACCATTTAATGATTTTATAAATAAAGGATTATCTAGAAACCCTAAATAATAAAGATCAAATCAGGATCATACACCTTGAAAAATACAGTGCAGGAATCCGAAGACACCTGCACCATAAATATAAAATCAGGATTCAGCCTTGCGCCTCTTCACTTCTTCCACGAGCTTTGTAAAGGATTTTTCCTTTTTACGTTTCTCATGCTCAGAAGCGGAGAAATGCCAGGCTTCACGCTTTAGTTTCAGATAGCTTTCATACACTTTGGTATCTAGCGAACCTCCTGCGACTGCTTCCAGAACAGCACAACCGGGTTCGTTGGTATGTGTGCAATCCTTGAAACGGCACGATTTTGCATAGTTGGAGATTTCCAGCATTTCGGCTAATGAATCGGGATTATCTACAGTCAATCCAAACTCACGGATACCCGGAGTGTCGATTAAAACACCTGAACCGTCCATCAAGACCATTTCCCGCCGGGTGGAAGTATGCCGTCCTTTTCCGGTGGACTGGCTTATATCTGACGTCAGCAGCACCGACCTTTCACAAAGTGCATTAACAAGAGAACTCTTCCCTACCCCCGAAGAACCGACAAAGACAACCGTTTCGCCTTCCGATATGGAATCCCGTAACCGGGAGACCGTTTCAGGGTGATGGATACTTGTGAAGAACACCGGCATCCTACGGGTAAGGTGCCTGATTGCTTCCTCTGTCTCCTGTTTATCAAAAGGCAAATCAGCCTTATTGAGTATCAATACGGGATGGATGTTTTCTTCCAATATCTGAACCATGAAACGTTCCACCCTGCGCATATTGAAATTATCATCGAGACTCTGCACGATAAACGCCTTGTCAACATACGAAGCAATTGCCTGTTTTCCGGCTACCGTTCCATTTCTCTTGCGGTATAAAGTCCGTTCACGAGGCAACATACCGACGATAATGCCTTTGCTATCGTCGAATGGCTGAAACAGCACCCAGTCACCTGTACAGGGCAGTTCAAAGTCAGATTTCCCGTACATCATATTTCCCGTCAACTCGCATTGGTACAGTCCGCTTTCGGATACAACCTCGTAACAGGTACGATGCACGATGGCTATCCGTCCGTGAGACAATGTATTATAAGCCGATTCTTGTTTTAGTTGGTTCAACCGGTCGTTCCAACCATACATATTTAAACGAATCATAGCGTTATCTTTTTAGCTATATAAAATACATAGCCGTAGAACTCTTTATACTTGCGGTATAACTCCTCTTCGTGATGCGACATCGCGACAAGTTCTTCGGCGGTTTTATTTCCCGGATATTTGGCCAGAAACTTTTCCCGAGCTTTAACTAACGGTGCAAAATAATGCTCTGTCCAGCAAATTTCAGGTAAAATAAAAGAAGCGACAGGAAGATACCCCGCCTTTTGTATCAGGGCAACCTGATTGGGTATCGTATCTATTTGCGGATAAGCTTCCATCCAGAAATCATGAATCTCTGCTGGACGTTCTTCAGTAAACCAGGCGCTTTCAGAAACAGCGATATATCCTCCTGTTTTCAGATATTTGCGCCATTCGTTCAGTCCGCGTTCAAAGCCTATATTATAAATGGCTCCTTCCGACCAAATCAGGTCTAACTCTCCTTCTCCAAAAGGAAGGTTGTCCATCGAACCGACGATTCCCTTCACTCTATCCTGAAGATTCAGCCCTCTGGCATTACTGTTGAACCTGTCGATGAATCCCGGAAAAAAGTCAAGACCGGTAATATGTCCCGGTGCATGCTGGGCCAATACCATTGTCTGGCCGCCTGTGCCACAACCCAAATCGGCGATAAGGGATTGATCGGTAAGGTTATCTATAAAGCCCAATGCTTTAAGAGTCACTTCTGGACTTCCGGGCCCCTGGCGTTCTGTATTTAAAAAGTATTCGCAGATTAAATTAAAATCGAATTCGTGAATTGTTTTATTTTCGTTACTCATTTCTTTATGTATATAGTATACCCGTGAAAGCATAACAATGCCGTCATCATTGTACACTGATTAAAATTGAATTAATACAATAGGAATTATGCCCGGATAGAATTACCCGAGAACAAACGAAAGGACAACCTGTACAAGGAATACAGATTGTTTACTACACCAAATCCGATTTAAATAGTTTGTTTAACATGGGGCAAAGATACATAGTAATTATCAAATATGCAAAAACTCTACTATAAACGCCATTCCATCATCCTTAAAACCTCAAACGGCCATATAATTTTTACTCTTCCGACAAGCTAAACTCCTTATTAGAGAATAATTCCGCCAAACCTGATATTTGCTTCAAACGCAATATTTCATCTCTGTCCATACCGATATTACGTTGTATCCAGGCATCCGACATGCCGCATTTGGAGAGCTCGGAGACGATATGACTCATTAGTTCAATATTGTGGGTACCACGTGCCCTGTTATGGCGGATGGTCGAAGCCATTCTGTTGGAGAGGTCTTTTTCGATGACAGTGACGGGGAGCAAGCCGCGTTCACGCTCATAGATACGTTTTGATGTCTTCATCACCATATAGCGGTGATAGCCGTCGACCAGTTCATAGATGTCTTCCTCCGGAATATAGTAGCATACACACGGGGAAGTAAACCCATCTTCCCAGATAGAGACTTCCAGCAATTTCATTTCCGGGGGTGCTACGACATTGGGGTTATAGCTGTTGGCTACCACCTTTTCCACAGGGACAGCCCTTACTTTGTACACAGGACTAGTATATTCCTCCATATAATTCAGAGTTATAAAGTTTTAATATGTCTTCCTTTTGTTTCCTCTCGTGAATATTCAGTGAGAAGCCCATATATTTACAATAGTAGTCATTCTTCAATATGCAGATACAGACACGCTTATAGGTTGGAAGTTCGCGGAATTCCGGAATATCGATATCATCCAGATATTCCATCCGAACCGGTTTCTTTACCGTCTTGTAATTTGTACGGCCTTCAACCCGTATCGGAATTCCTGCCTGTATCAGCTTCTCGATGGTGTTTTCTGCCAGGCAACCACCCTTCTCACGCCAGAATTTTATGCTGACGGAGAGTTTCTGCAAATACCCTTCCCGTGTCTTCTCCGGCAAGGTTCCCAATAGAAATTCCATATAAGACTTCCAGGTCATTCCCTGCGGCAATTTGACAGACTGCCATCCCAACGCGGAAGTGCCACCGTACAACCCGGCAAAACCGACTCCGTTGACACGCCCGATCATCTTTCCCCACATATCCGGATCTATTGCCCGGTATAATTTCAGGCTGGCTATGGCCTGGGAGATAAAAGGGCTTGCTACTCTCTGCATTTCCAACGGGACTCCTGCCTGATAAAACAAATCGTACAAGTGATTGTAATCCCAACCGAACCTACCGTTGGCAACCCATATATCTTTTGTTTTCCAATCGAATATAGGATAAGCATTATATATACGTGGTGCCAGCTGGTGAACCCATTTCAGCCGGCGGTAAGTCTGCACTTTATTCTTTATATGGATAGCGCGCCATCTGTTGAAACTTTCCTGTGTCCGTATCCCTATCAGGCAACAGGTGCGTCCGGCATCCTTTTTTTCATGCAACCATTCCGCAAACTTTAACTGAAACTGGTAATCCCACATATTCTCATCATAAAACGGGAAGTCCTCCACACAAAGCGAGTTTTCGGGCATCTTATTCACCCATAAATTCTGCAACTCTCTGTCCCACGGACGCCAGTAATTCTGGAACATCGAAGTACATGTAGGAACCTTAAAAGGGACGCACACCCGGTAGACCTCCAGGATGTCGGAATTGGAAGACAATACGCGGTCTACATAAGAAGTGGTTTCCCGGTACTGCACCTCATAGTCCATGTGAAAGACTCCCAGTTTCCGTTTCAGGCGGTGTTCGCGTATATAGTCAATACATAAATTCAGCAAAACACCACTGTCCTTACCTCCGGAAAAAGAGACGTATACGTTATCGAAGTCGGAAAATATCTTATCCAACCGAACTTGTACTGCTTCGTACACATTGAGTTTCTCTCTCATCATCACATCTATATTCCATTTTATTATATAGTTTCCATTCCTGAGTTACGAAAAAATGAGCTGAAGCAAAGAGCTCTTTATGCCGGGTATGGGCAACGGCCCGGACAACCGAAATATTCTTGAAATGTTCCAAAACAGCATCGATCAGGGATGCCAGTACCGCATTGTCCTCTCCTTTCACATAATAGTTATTAATAACGACACATGTACCTTTGATTTCAACGGGTATAAACCCTATCACCGTGTCTCTTTCCATAGCGACAAACCATAAATAATGTTTAGATGTTTTGAAAGGATAATTATTATTCTGTCGCAAAACGCTGCAACTCATAACTAGTGGAGCAACTAATTCATATAGCCTCGGGGCGATTCCGGATAACACTTCTATATTCATATTCCAAAGAGACTAAGATTATACAAATCCTTCGAAACACAAAAATAAACAAAATACTATACCAAAGGGTATTAACAGCTAATATTTTAACTTAAAATAAAGAGTTCACCCTTTAATTTTCAGGAGCAGCAGAAAACAGAGTAGATATCCCGCCCATATCATATATCACAAAAACTTTCTACTTTCAGACAACAAGAGCGAAGTTCCTATTGTTATTCAATAAGAAAAACAAAAAATAATGAGAAAAGCATTGAATATTATTATCCCTATCCTGGTTTGTTTCCTTGTAGGGCTTTCCGCCACCTATTTCCAGGCTGACGCAATAAAGAACTGGTATCCAACCCTTATCAAACCGGCGGTAACTCCTCCGAATATTGTTTTCCCGATTGCGTGGAGCATTATTTATGTATGCATGGGGTTATCCATCGGACTACTTATCAACTCGACCATAGAGCGAAGAAGGTTCTTCATCAAAGCATTTATCTTTCAGCTATTTTTCAATTTCACCTGGAGCATCAGTTTCTTTTATATCCAGAACCCGCTTATCGGATTTATCAATATCCTGTTGCTCGACATCTTCGTTATCAATTACACATTGAAGAGTTATCAGGTAAACAAAGCCAGCTCAATACTTTTCATACCATATTTAATATGGTTGTTGTTTGCAACTTATTTAAATGGGTATATATTGATGTATAACTAATCCAAATTATAAAGCTTCAGTTTATTATAAAGCGTTTTCCGGTCGATACCCAATAGTTGGGCGGCACGGGTTTTGTTGTTGCCGGATTCCTGGAGGGCGCGTTTGATGAGTTCGCATTCATGGGTTTCGTCTTTCAGGAGGATGCGGGTGTCTTTTTCCGGGGCTTCCGTCAGCTCTTCGGGGAGTTCACGACGGGTGATATACCGGCCGGTGGCCAGAAGGGTGGCATATTTGATGACATTCTTCATCTGACGCAGGTTACCCGGCCATGAATAAGACTGGAAAAGACGGATCGTCTCGTTATCAAAACCGATGATATCTTTCTGGAGCTCGGCATTCGCCTGGTCGAGGAAATTATTCGCGAAAAGCAACAAGTCTTCCTTCCGCTCTTTCAAATCCGGGATACGGACAGTAAACTCATTGATACGATGATAAAGATCCTCACGAAAATCACCTTTATCGATAGCTGTCCGCAGATTCTCGTTTGTGGCAGAGATCAACCGGACATTGATAGCTATCTCTTCATTTGTACCGATCGGCTTCACTTTACGTTCCTGCAAGGCACGAAGAAGTTGTACCTGCACTTCGTAGGTCAGGTTACCGATCTCATCCAGAAAGATCGTTCCTCCGTGAGCAGCCACAAAAGCACCGGTCTTATTATCTATCGCCCCGGTAAACGAACCTTTCACATGACCGAAAAACTCGGATGCCGCCAGATCTTTGGGGATCGCCCCACAGTCGACTGCAATAAACGGAGCCTTACTGCGATTACTCTGCTCATGGATACGACGGGCTATATATTCTTTCCCCGTCCCGCTCGCCCCGGTGATCAGTACCGACATATCCGTCGGGGCAACCAAGCGGACATGATCGAACAACTGACGGGCGGCAGGACTCTGTCCTTCAATATAAGTATTCCCTTCCGGCGATTTCTTTGCCGGAGTATGTTCTACCGCAGGCGTTTTCACCACCTCGCGAATCTTACTCAGCAACTCTTCCGGATTCAGGGGTTTGGCAATATAATCGGATGCTCCCAGCTTAATGGCCTGAACAGCGGTCTGTATCTCCGCATAGCTAGTCATCATGATCAAAGGCAAAGAGGCATATTTTTCCTTTACCCACTTCAACAAGTCGATCCCGTCACCGTCCGGTAAACGTAAATCCGACAAGATCAGGTCGTAGCTGACACTCTCAATCTGGCGTTTTGCATCCGAAACCGAGCTAAGTGCTTTTACCTCAAAACCTTTCTTTCCTAACCAGGTTGTGAGCATTAAAGAAAAAGTTATATCATCTTCAACAATAAGAACTGATAGCATACTTAATTATATTAAATCCTTACGCAAAGATATATATTTTAGGAATAAATCAGGAACAAATCCAGGTTGCTTTGCGCCAGGCTCCTTCGAACGGTCCCTGTTTATGATTCTTTAACCACCAATGGCAGAAGCCCAGCTGAAGGATAAACAGCACGATTCCCACCCCGAAACTAGCGGCAACGCCCAATTCGCTATACAGCGACAAACCATAACCGAAATAGATAAATGAACCTATAATAGACTGGCTCAGATAGTTAGTCAGACTCATTTTTCCATAGGGTACCAGTCCATGCAACACTTTGTGTCCTGAAACCTGTTGCCAAAGGAAAACAAAGACAGCCACCAGTACACACATAAATGCAAAATTACGGAAAGAGGAGAAAATCGTATTGAGCGGAGACAACATACTCTTATTTGTAAACAGATCGGGTAAAGCCTCCGTAAAATAATACAGAGGAATGAAGCAGACAGCACTGATCAGGAGCGTACGAAGCCAGAACTTCCGGTGACCGGACAGATCGACAAAGAATTGCCGACGTCCTATCAACATACCGATCAGGAACAGGGAAGCGGTCTGGAAGAAACGGCCATGTCCCCAACCCCATAACAGACTGAAAAGCTGTCCGTCCCACAGGTTCGACTTCACCATCGCCCAGAAGTCCGTCTGTCCCAGGAAGGGATACATATTTCTATGATGCACCAGCCATTGTCCCGGAGCAGCCACATAGTCGGGATTGTTCAGCGCATAAAGGAACTTTGCCCATTCTACAGGCTGAAGCATCAGGAGAATAGCCGTTATCAACACAGCTTTATCGCTCCATTTGCAAACCAGGGGCAGGATGACACCTACTATCGCATACAACACCAGGATATCACCGGGGAAGAATGCACCATTAAAACATCCGATCAGGAACAGCAGGAATAACCGCCACAGGAAACGCAGACGGAAGTCTTTCCCTTTCTTAGCCTGGTTATTATATTGTATGAAGAAACTAAATCCGAACAGTAGGGAGAAGATAGCATACGCTTTCCCGCCAAAGAGAAAAAACAACGTATCCCAAACACCTTCGTTCAACGACTTCATAAACTCAGTAGTCGCTTCGGGAAACTCATAGAAATTAAAATGTTCGATATTATGCAAAAACATAATCGCCATAACGGCAAAACCTCTTAGGGCGTCGACAACTTCAATGCGTGCCGACTTGAGTGGCATTTCGTGCTTCATGGTATAACTATTGGTCTTTTTTAATAATGGACGCAAAGTTAACAAACAAACTTACACCAAACAAAAAAAGCATCCCCAACAGATGCTTTTTTTGTTTTTGCAGACTTAATAGAATACTCAGAAATAATCTTTTCTTGTTTTAAACGGTTTAAATGTAGAAACGTCCACTTACGATTCTGATACTAGGAGTACGAAATTCATGCCAAAGTCCGCAAAAAAGCTTCGTTCATTTCATAAACTCTTATAACTTAACAGAGAAGAGAGATAAAATGTTCTGCAATAAAAAAATATAGGCGGAGATTATTGTGGAAAGAACGTACACAGGTGGGGATTTTTTCCACACACTTTTCCACAGTAATCCTCATCTATCCCCTATTCTCACCGCATCATCACCTTCCACCTCTCCCCGCTGCTCAGGCGAAGGATGTAGATACCGGACGGCAGATCACCGACACGGGTTTCACCGGGAGCGACAGGGATGCTGCGGTCGAGACGGCCGCTTATCGTAAAGATATATAAGGTAGCCGCACGATCCGTTTGCAAGCGGAAAGCATTGCGGAAGACCGTTAGCTGCGCACCGGCCGACAAGGATTCGTTGGCCACAGGAGTATCCTTTTCGATACCACTCACCGAAATGACCTGATCGGAAGAAAGGTCGGCGATTGTGTATCGGCCCGAAACATCCGGCTCAAGGATCGTGCCGTCGGAAAGAGTTACTACGGGATGCGACTGCTCGCGATACCCTTCATCGATAGTTAGCGAAAAGACAAAATCATTATCGGCATTCACGTAATAACGGCCTGCAGCAGGTGAAAAAGTGACACCTTCCGTTACAGGAAGAATAACGGTATAGATAACAGGCGTAGGATCGGGATCATCGGGAATGACCGGATCGTCAGGGTCTTCAGGCTCCGGCTCTGCCGTTAATGCAAAAGAAATGTCATTGTAGTTTTTTGTATGCCCTGCTATATCTGTAATTGTTAGCGTCATTGTATTGTCACCATTCTTACCTGCGACATTAAATGAAAGTTCCTGTGGAGCGTTATCGATCGTAACACTCTGGTTGTCGCCATTCAAGGTATAAGAATAGGAAGCTATCCCGCTACCATCGTCTTTTAGGGTGAAGGTAGCAGACAGATCAGAAGTCTGTGGCTTTTCATTAGCGAGATAAGGATCCTGTTTGTCAAGTTTCACTTCAATCGTTTTATTTGCAAACTCCTGCTTCTCTCCTAATTGACGCTGCAAATCATAGGTAATGATATGACAGCCATCTACATCACTATCCCAGGTAAAGTTATCTTCAAATGTTGTTGTACTTTTCAAGCTGGAACTGATAAAGGCTATTTTGAAACCTTCGGGGGCTGTAATGGTAACCATACCGGTATGCCAGCCGCCATACTCGGCCATACTACTTTTAGTGGCTGTTGCCTCGGCAACCTTGTCTCCTAAGATAGTGACTGAAACGTCCCCGGTGATAGTAAATGAATAGTTTCTATCGAAAGGAGCTTTAAGCTTGAAATCATTACCGGCAACGATTGTTGTTCCTTCAATGGTTAATGCTCCTTCAAATTCCGGCACATCCCCATTAACGGCATCTTCAACTTTATAAGTTGGTGTTTCGTCGGCATAGAGCTTCTGATCTTGATCTGGTATTACTTGTAAGGCTTTCTTGTTAATAATGAATGTAGCTTCCTGATCGTCTGCTTTGTAATGGGAGTCGTCACCGGCATAGCTTGCTATAACCTTATAATCGCCTGCATATATTGGTGCACCACCTGTTGCATCTGCACCACTGTTTTCAGCTGTTGTTTCAGAATAAGAACCTAAGATATCTTTAATCAGATAGCTTAATGCTGCATCTGTTATTTTGCTGTTGTTGGCTTTGTCCATTACATCCGGCGCAGTTATACTGATTGCTTTACCCGAATAGGTAAAGTTGCTTATTGTAGGGAATGCGTTAATTTCTGTCGAACTCATATTGCTTTTCCAATTGGCGTATGCATCAACAGGAGCTGAAATGGTCATAATCGGAGTACCATCAGTTGCCTTGGTATACCATCCATCAAAAGCATAGCCTTTAGGAGAAAAAATTGGATCAGAAAGTTTTTTTCCGCTTTCTATATATTGTATTTCTTCACTAGGAGCATCTTCATAATTCAAATAGCAAGTAACGGCAAAGCCTTCTTTAACACCATTATTGGGTGAAGTTCCTTCTATCTTTCCAGGCCCTACATATTCTTTTAACTTTGTATTTAATATTGTTCCATTATTAGTAATCGTTCCGCCGGAGCTATTACTGATTGTTCCTATATTAACCAGCGTAACTCCCAGATTAATCGTAAGCGTTTGTGAAGTATTAATAACAAGAGTTTTTCCTTCGGGTATTACAGCGTCTGTGGAAAGAGTTGGGCTACCGTATATTGAGCCGTCGTTATCTTCAAAGATGATGCCTTTCCAGTTCGAGTCTTTTCCAGATTTGTCGCTGATGCTGCTTGCGACAATAAAGGCATTACCATTTGAGCCGGTAGAAAAAGTGGCTCCTGATCCATAATCCCCATCTCCGATACCAGCTCCACCATAATCTCCTCCTGTTGCTGTTACTGTTCCTGCACCAATACTAATAGTTCCACCAGAACAATCGCTACCACCACCTATACCTGCTCCAAACTCTCCTCCCGTTGCATTTACTATTCCACCATTAATAACAATAGACTTTCCTGCTCCACCGCCACCTCCACCGATACCAGCTCCCAATACGCCTCCGATTGCATTTACTTTCCCTCCATTAATAGTAATAGAACCTCCAGAACCATCACTTCCTCCCCCAATACCTGCACCAGTAGCTCCACCTTTTGCATTCACAATTCCATCATTAATAATAATAGTACCACCACTACCTCCATAACCTCCTCCTATTCCAGCACTACCTCCGCGGTCATCATCAATTCCACCGATAGCAGATATAACACCTCCATTAATAGTAATAACTCCTTTATAATTGCCACCACTAGAACCGCCTATTCCTGCTCCTGACTCACCTCCATATGCAGTTACACTTCCACTTTCAATCGTTATTTTCCCTGTTGTACCTTGAGATATACCTATTCCAGGCCAAGACTCTGCACCTTGAGCCTCCAACAGACCAAGAACACTCCCTGTCTCTCCATTCTGTATTACCAACTCATTCCCATCTCCCTGCGGCGCCCAAAGGCCGGGACATTGTCCTGATGCATGCGTTGTTGATAAAACATTCTTTCCTTTTAACATCACTGTCACCTTCTTGGCATCTTTGGCTGATAGAGGGCATTGGTATGCTTTGGTAAGAGATATATTTACATTATCTAATATGATAGTAACTTCCTTTCCAGCTGCAACATTTATTACAGCCTTTTTTGTTCCATTTATATCTTGGCCAGGGGTTGCACTTGACGGATATGTACCTGCAAATGTATATGTTCCATCATTATCAATTGTAACTCCTTCAGAGTTTTCTGGTAACGATAAATCAATAGTTTCACCATCCCCCCAAGCTAACACAGGGAGAAGAAATAAAAGTAATGTTGTAAAAATCAAGTTTTTGTGTATCATTGTAATGTATTTATTAATTATCAATTACGATCTTTTATCTCTACTTTAACAGAGTCTTTATAGAACTATGATAGTTAAGGATATTCAACAATTTTCCCAATCCGACAGATTAAGGGTTATTCACTTTTTCTCATTCATTCTTATTAACATTGATTAAAAATTATAATACAATAGTCACAACAGCTAAGCACTATTTTTCAGCCGATGAAATATCTTTATCAATTTATCGCCATTGTTTTCATATCCCGTAAATAATTGCTTATATTTGCATTAATAAACAATTCGTTTACGACTGAAAGGTTTATATTGCAGTAGGTTCTTATGGTATTTGACGTAATTTTACCACATTATTGATAGGATTTTCGGTCTAAAAAGACTACCAAAAGATACCTGTATTCTATCTGTAGAATTATTGTATTTTATTATGTTTTTTATTTCCGCATAAAGTGGTGACAATTTGTCTGTTTAGCTGAATGGAAATATACAGTATCTGAGATACCATAGTTCTATAAAGACTCTGTCATTAATTCCCCTTCATAAAAACCGCAATCCTCCGGCAATGCATTGCGATTGTAGCCGCTCTTCGCATCTTGTCCGTTCAGAAATAAATAACCTATCTTTGTTCGTCAGAAATCATTTTTTAAAGCTTACACGAAATATACACGATAAACTGACTTAGGCAAGCCGGCGTCGTAGGTTAGTAGTGCTGCCGATCCGGCACAGGCAGGCCACGACGGTAGCACAGTAGTGCCGGAAAGCCGTTGCGACGAAGTGAAAACAGACACCTTAAATAATTAATATTTTACAATATGCACATACCAGACCGCCCTCCCGTTAACCAACAAAGAATATGCAACGTAAACAAAAAAGAATCATTTCCGCCAAAGAAGCGGAGTCGTTTATACAATTCCGGAAATACCTGGAACATCAAACCGACAGATCAAAAGCCCTATACAATATGGCAACCTATCTTTTAAGCAAAGACACACTGACAGACAGACAGTTGGCCTTCAAAAACAGCTTTTTCGCCACTTTTGCCCGCGAACTGGCCGGGCCGTGCGGATGCAGTGAGGTGGTACCCGACCATCTGCGGATCAATAACCCTTCGAAAACGCAATTCCTGATCGAACTGATGCTTGCACTACATTCCAAAAACCTGCTGGGCGACATGCCCGTCACACGACTTGCACGGATACTGGTTTGCTCCATCGATACGGGCTATACGCAGAGCGGCATGGTCAACCGCCTGAGAAATCCTTTGCCGGAGTTTGACTTCGTACGCGACGCCGTCAACTCCCTGAACAAAACAATGAAAGAAGACAAATAATATACACCCGGGAGAGGCGGTTTGTGTATTTTTTTACCGGCCGGATTTCCCGGATTTGTATGAAAATGAAGGCGCGATCGACAGGGTTGCACTGTCTATCAAGACCTTAACGGCTCAGAAAATAGTTATACGCCGGTAGGTCTCCGAGATGTAATTTTGTAATCAGAAAAACGGGAACGTTCTCCCCTGTATTATATATATAATATTATATATAAGGAAAAGCGTCAGTGAGATCGTCCGGCAAGGCTCGCAAGGGTAGCGAAAACAGGCCGGGCAAGAGGTTAAGACAGAACCGGTTACAAGGACAAAATGGTGTCAGGGAGACTGTCAGTGAGATCGTCTGCAATTATTTGTTAAATTCTTACATAAAACGAGTTATTATGAAAACAACTGAAAACAAAACACTTAGTTTTTTCTCAAAAGGGTTTACAAAAGTGCCTAATGAGATTTTAGGCAAGGTCTATTCCGAGCAGCCATGCACCCGTATGTATGGTTTCCTGTATCTCTGCCTGCTGTATCATGCCAGTTTCCGCGACCGCGATGCGATGATCAATGCACAGACGGTGCCTTGCCGCCGGGGCGAGTGGGTGACCAGTTACCGCATCATCGAACAGAAAACAAATATCTCGCGTTCGTGCCTGAGGGAGCTGCTGGAAACGCTGGTGGAAGACGGGTTGATCAGCATCCGGCGGTTTGCACGTTTCACGGTAATCACGATCATCGGGTACGACAGCTGGTTCAAGATCCCCGTCTCTTCCACCCCCGCTCCTGCCGGCCCTCCGTCCCCCCTCCGCCAGGGGGAAGTGTTCATACCGGTGTATACGCGGTTAATGGAGAATTAGAAAATATTAAAAACAAATCATCATGAAACAACAACAAGAACCTCCTATTCCATCCGTCCCATCTGTTTCTCCTGCCCCCTCTTCCGCCCAACCGGCGGCGGTGGAGATGGAGCTGGCGGTGATTATGGCGGTGATCATGCAAAGCGGGGCCATTGCCGATGTGGCACAACGGCTCCTGCCGGATATGTTTACCGATGGCAACTACCGGCTGGTCTACCGCGCCATGACCGCCCTCTTCGACCGCGAGGCGGACATCGATATGCTGAGTATCGAAAACGAAATGCGGACGCTCGAACCCGAACAGGCGGAAAGGCTGGGCGGCCTCTCCTTCATCGCCGACCATCTGCTGACGGTGCGCAACGCGGCACATATCCGTACCTATGCCGCTGCGGTGGTGCGCTGCTGGGTGCTCCGCCGGATGTGTGCCGACCTGAAGGAATATGCCGTGAAGGCACACGAGCCGGCGGTCGATGTGGTGTCACTGCTGGGGAGCATCCACAAGGGGATGCAGAAACTCGAGGAGCATTTTGCCGTGTCGAGCACCACCCGGGCGGCAGGCGAAGTGAGCCGGCAGGTGCTCGACACGATCTACCGCGAACAGGAACTGCAGGCCGCAGGCGAGATGCAGCAGCTGACCACCGGGATCGACGAGTTCGACCGCTGCCTGGGCGGACTCTACCGGGGCGAACAGCTGGTGCTGGCCGGACGTCCCTCGATGGGTAAAACGGCTCTGGCCCTGCATATGGCTCTCGGGGCGGCACGACAGGGAAAGCGGGTCTGCTTCTTCAGCCTCGAGATGACCGAACGGCAGCTGATCAGCCGCCTGCTCTGTATGATCAGCGGCGTGGAGCCCGACAAGCTCAGGTTCAAGCAACTGACGGCGGCCGACCGCACGAAGCTGGATGCCGCCGGCCGCGAACTGGAACGTCTGCCGCTCTTCCTGAACTATTGCAGCGGCTGTTCGTTCGAGGAGATACGCGCCAAGACGATGGCGTTGCACCGCCGCTTGCCGCTCGACCTGGTAGAGGTAGACTATCTCAACCTGGTGCAGGTGCCGACGGCCGGCCGGGGCGACGTGAAGGACACGATGGATCTGGCGCTGGGCGACATATGCCGCCGGCTGAAGAACCTGATCATGGAGGCCGACGTGGCGGGTATCGTGCTGGCACAGCTCAACCGCAACTGCGAGGCGCGTACCGACCATGTCCCGGTGATGAGCGACCTGCGCAACTCGGGTGAGATCGAACAGATAGCCGACAGTATCGCTTTCGTGTACCGCCCGGAGCAGTACCGCGAGTATTACGACAAGCAGACGAAAGAGGATATGCGGGGCGTAGGCCAGCTCTTCGTCGCCAAAAACCGCAACGGGTCGACAGGCGAGATCCGCTTCCGGTACAACAAGAGCCTGACACAGATTTATGCATACAAGTGATGTTTTTCAATGAATAATTAATAAGGAATAATTAACAATGAATACTCAACAGATTAAGGCAGCCAACCCGATAGAGACGGTGGCTGCACGTTATGCCACCTTGCACCGTGCAGGGGCGAATTATAAGATGCTTTGTCCGTTTCACGACGACCACCATCCTTCTCTCTCGCTGCATGTGGCGGGACAGTATTTCAAATGCCATGCCTGCGGGGCCGGAGGCGATGTGATCGGGCTGGTGATGGGGCTCGAGAAATGTTCGTTTGCGGAGGCGGTGAAGAAGTTGGGGGGAGACAGCTGCCAGCACGACACGACAAACAACTGTGCGACAAAGAGTACCCCTTCCCCTCTCGAGAGGGGGCAGGGGGTGTGTCACAGCCATCCCGAAAAGCTATCCACCGAACAGCAAGCTTTCCTCCGCTCTCTCCTTCCCGCCGCATCCGGCCACAGCGAATTGTCGCCTACCTGGATCGACTTCGGTGTCGGCGTTGCCCCGGCCTTCGTTCCCGATGCCTTCCGTGCCATGCGCAGCCGTCTCATCTTCCCGATACGGGACGAGACGGGGCGGCTGACCGGTTTCGGTGCACGGCGCATCGACGGGAAAAACGGCGCCCCCTCCGACTCCTCCCCGAAATATATCAATACGGCTAACAACGGGCTGTTCGACAAAAGCCGCACGCTCTACGGCATCGACCGGGCAGCCGGGGCTATCCGTGAGGCCGGCTTCGTCTTCGTGGTGGAGGGCTACAAGGATGTGCTGGCCATGCATGCCGCCGGCTACCGCCACACGGTAGGCCTCTGCGGTACGGCGCTGACCGACGAGCAGGCGGAGATCCTCGCGCGCCATACCGCCTGCCTGCACCTCCTGCTCGACGGCGACGGCCCGGGACGCAATGCTGCCACGAAGATTGCCGGCGAGCGCAGGAACCGGTTCGCCATGCGCCTCTCTTTCATCCCTTCCGGCGAAGATCCCGACGAGCTGTTCCGCCGGCTGGGTAAAGCGGATTTCCGCACCTATCTCCGCTACCTCACCACGCCAGGACAGCTCTGTGCACGCCGTCTGCTGGCCTGGTGCCTCGACCATCGGGCCACCGCCCCGCTACTGGAACGGATGATGGAAACAGACGATATGCCGTTTGCCGACAGCGATTACAGGGATATGCTGCATTTCCTGGCGCTCCGCCCTGCAGAGGAGTTGTCGGGCTGCCCGGAGGAGTTGCAGGTGCTGGCCGGTTTCCTCCGCTCGCTGGCTGCCGTCCTCTTCCCTCCGCCACCCGACCTCGCGGGAGTACCGGAAGGAATGTACGACGGGGGGATCCCTCTTGCGCCCGAAACGATACTCCGGATACTCCTCACCGAATACTACGAAGAAAGAGTCATCAGCGAAGCCCGTACCCTGCGCAGCCGTCTTTCCCGGACGCCGCCTGCTCTCCGCCCGCCCCTTCTCCACTCCCTCCACCACCACTTCCACCTCCTCTCCGCCCTCACCCGCGAAGCGGAACGAACGCCGGCAGTGGAGGAAAGATGGTTCTGAAAGTGTTTCCGTCTCCGGCGAAAAACAGTTTCCGAATTTGCTTTTCTGTGAAATATATCGTTACTTTGTGAAAAAGGTAGTACAATGAACAGACTTAAAATTGTACATAAGATTAAAGAGATTGTGCACCGTATAGCTCCACGGGCAGAAGTCATTCTGTACGGATCGGAAGCGAGAGGAGAAGCTCGTTCCGATTCGGACATAGATATTCTCATCCTGATAGACAAAGATCGTCTATCTTATCAGGATATAACCTCCATCACTTATCCTTTATACGATCTGGAACTATCTGAGAACGTCAGTATCAGCCCCTTGGTCTACACGCGTAAACAATGGGAAAACAGACCTTTCAAGACTCCTTTTTATATAAATGTAATGAATGAAGGGATCAGGTTATGAGACAACAAATGGATGAAGAAAGCATACAGGCACTCGTCTCATACCGCATGAAACGGGCAAAAGAGACATTACATGAAGCGGATATCCTGATTAAGGACAACTGTTATAATGCGGCTGTAAACAGGCTTTATTATGCTTGCTATTATGCTGTTATAGCTTTGTTAGTAAAAAATCATATCACAGCACAGACTCATGATGGCGTAAAACAGATGTTCGGAATGCATTTTGTCCTAACAGGTAAGATCGACCGTAGATACTCTCGCTTCTACAGCCAGTTATTTAACGACAGGATGAGTGGCGATTATGACGATTTCCTGTTCTACGATGAAGATATGCTCTCCGAATTACGTCCCTTGTCAGAAGAATTCATTACAGTTATCGAAAATATAATATAGAACCCAAACAACCCCGAATCTTCCCGTACATCGGCCGACAAACCCGAACCGGCACGCTGCCGCCTGTCGTAGTTTTGTAATGTAATATTACAACAGACAACACAGGTATTCACTATTAAAACTTATTGGATTATGGCAGTAAAATATCGTTTGGTCCAACGAAAGGACATGAGTAAGGATGCAGCACCGGATGCCAAGTTATTTTTTGCGGTGAGTAGTTCCACTGGTATGTGCGACACTACCCAATTGTGTGAAATCATTGCCGACCGTTCGGCGGCTACCCCGGGTGATGTGAAGCTGGTGCTCGACGGGATACTCTACGTTTTGAAACAGAAACTGCCCGACGGGCAGACCGTACAGGTAGGCGACCTGGGTTATTTCCAAGCGATACTGGGAAGCAAGGGGGCAGATACCGAAAAGGATTTTTCCGCTACGCTGATCAAGCGTCGCCACATCCTCTTCCGCCCCGGCAAACAGCTGGTGCAGCTGGCGCAGAACCTCAAGACGGAGCGCTACTCCACCGATACGCCTGCCACCCCACCCACAGGCGGCGGTGGCGAAGACGACAGGCCCGTGATCGAATAGTCAAGGCTCCCCCAGGTGGTCGACAATGCAGGCCACCTGACGGGGAGTCAACACTTTCCTTCCCGGCCGCCAGCCACAAGCCGTCAGCCGGGCGGTCAGTTCGCCACTCAGTTTGATCCAGCGCCGCAACTGCACGGAAGCACATTCGGGCTTACTGTCGGGGAAATACTTCAGGGCCAGCTCCTGATACCCCCACGCACGTTCGATCTTTCGTTTTTCGTCAGTCATAACTCATCGTTTTTTGCTTGTTTATTAGTCATAAATATACGAATAACCTATCACATAAGCAAGCGAAATAACAGCTATCTTCAGTTAACAATCAAGGTTTACACCACAAAAACATGACAAAACAAGAATTCATTGGCCTTTACCTCTCCGATGCAGAAGAGGCAGGCCGCATCTACCACATCTACCCCGTTGTTATCCTGGCACAGGCAGCCATCGAGTCCGGCTGGGGAGAGAGCAGGCTGGCCAAAGAGCATCACAATCTGTTCGGCATCACCGGCTATGGTCGGAGCAACGAGTACTGGCACGGCTGCAAAGTGGAGCTGAGCGAAGGCGGACTCTGTTTCCGTAAATACCGCACGACCCGCGAAAGCATTTTCGACTTCGCCCGCCTGATCCGCACCGCCTACCCTACGGCTGCCAACGTCAGCCGGAAACCTGCCTCCTATGCCTCCGAAATTGCCTACAGCCGCTATATCAGCGAGGTGAACGGCGATAACCGGGTGGCCTACCGCCGGCTGTTGTTCAGCATCACCATCAGCCTGCAACGTCTTATCGAAGTAAATAATTATAAACGTATTAATCTATCGGAAGCCTTATGTCAACACTAAAAGTTATTTTCGATTTCATCCTTTCCGTCGTGAAGGTATTCTTTCCCGGAAAGAACAACGGGAGGCACAGCCATCCGGATCACCCCGTTCCTGAGTGTCATTGCCCTGATCGCCCTGCTCCTGAGGGAGACGGAAGTAGCCCTGGCAGCAGTGGGAGCCATCCTGTCGATAGCGAAACCGGCGAAACGACCGCCGAAACGGAAGACGCCCCCGAACCCGACCAACCGGTAGCCGCCGACCGATCCGGCAGGCTGATGGGACAGGCACTGATCCTCGTAGCTATTGCCGGTTATCTATATAAGATGGTACATTATTGAGGATGGAACGGACGGAAGCGATCACTTCCCCGAGCCGCGCCTCCCATTCATCGGCCGGCAGGGTAACGGCGTTTTTCTCGATCGTCCGCAAAGTGTCGACCAATGAAGTGGCGCCAAGCATAGTGAACAGAGGGATCATCTTATGGGATATTTTCGCAGATTGTTCACGGTTGCCCTCCTGCAAAGCTGCTTCCAGCAGCGCATTGCTCTTGCCCGTTTCCTCGACAAAGGTGTTCAGGATCGATGCGGAGGCTTCCTTATCTTCACCGGCAAATGCGGTCAGCGAGTCGAAATTGAATTCCGCCGTTACTTCGATCTCCGTCGAAAGCAGCTTATTCAGCAAAGTGATCAGCTGGCGGGCCGTAAACGGCTTGTTCAGGAAACCGGTAAAGCCGGACTCCAGGTAATGGGTATGCTCATTCTCCACGCTGGCGGAGAGGGCGATTACCGGAATCGTATCCGTTCCCGGCATATAAGAAGAACGTATGCGGGAAAGCAGTTCGAAGCCGTCCATGCCGGGCATCTGTATATCCGTGATAACAGCATCGAAGGTATTTTTCTCCAACAGGCCGAGAACGGAGAACGGGTCGGTACAACAAAGCACCTCGACATGGTTCTGCCGCAAGTATTCTTCGGTAAGGGCCAGTTGCAGCGGATCGTCGTCCACCAGCAGGCAATACACGTCGCGTCCCGAAAAGACAGGGGGAAGAGACTCCGCTGCCTCTTCTTCTTTTTCCGGCGCCGGAAGAACCTGCACGTCCGCCACCGTTACAGGAAGCTCGATCGTGAAATCACATCCTTTTCCGACGACGCTCTTCAGAGAAAGGGAGCCACCCATCAGCACCGTCATCTTGCGGGTGATGGATAATCCGAGTCCGAAGCCCTCCGCCTTTTCACTGACCGAAAGGCGGGTAAACTCTCCGAAAATACGTTCCTGTTCTGCCTCCGGAATACCGGGGCCCGAGTCGCTTACAATGACATTCAGCTGCGCACTGTTGTCTGCCCCGGGACGAACGGACACGACCATCACCACCCTTCCTTCGGGGGTAAACTTGATGGCATTCGACAACAGGTTGCCTACCACCTGGCGGATACGGATCGGGTCGCCGACATACAATTTATCAACGCTATCCCCCTTCAGATTGAGGACAAACTCCAATGATTTCGATTCGGCAATCGGACGGAAGCTGGTATAAATCTCATTAAACAACGTAGACACGCTGAACGGCACCCGCTGTATCTCTATCTGCCCGGATTCAAGGCGATGGAAATCCAACAGGTCGTTGACCAGCGAAAGGATATGGCCGGCCGAACCGGACATGTTTTCCAGATAATATTGCTGCCTTTCGTCGGGATGTCTCCGCATCAGCAGGTCTATATACCCGATGATGGACGAGAGCGGGGCACGGATATCGTGGCTGATCGTCAGCATCATCTTCTCCCGGCTATGAAGCAGGTCTTCGGCATATTGCTTGGCTTTCTCCAGCTGGATACGGTAATATTTACTTTTGGAAATATCGCGGGTAATCATAAAAATAAAGACGATCAGCACAACGACCGCGACAATGGCAATGCCGGCAATCGATCGGGATGTCTCACGCAACAGCTCCTGTTTGCTCTGCATACGTTCGATCGAGGCGTTCACCTCCTCCTCTTCTATATCACGCAGAATCTGGTTGATCTTACTGGTCACCACACTATTATTATAGCGCAGGTTGGCCGCCCGGTCGAGCAGCTGTTCCACCAGCAACTTACGCTGTCCGGCCACACTGTCCTGCAGGCTTTTCAGCACACTGACGATAGTGTCGGAAGGGTTGTAGGCCGTCACCAACGTATCGGTCACGACCTGGCGGGTGGTATTGACAATGATACTGGTATCTGCCTTGCCCGGCGAAAAAGCATCGGCCAGGCGGCGGAAGAATCCTTTAGGCCTTTTAGGAGAAAAAACAGTGTCTTGCTTGACAACGACATGCTCTTTGATCTCTTTCTGTTCGATGATCGTATCTTGTTCGGCTATGACCTTTTCTATATTGACTGTATACAGGTGCTCCACATTGGTCTCTTTCCAGGTTTCGAGCAGGCGTTTCGTATTCAAGCGTTTCCGCCTGAGCAGCATATCGATCGTATCGATCTTCAGCAGCTGGACGGAGTCGGTGATCAGCACCCGCAGGGAATCCATGTTGCGATGTGCCTTGTTCAGCGTCCTGTTAAAATGGTTCACGTCGTTCTGGGGCATGCCGACAAGCTGTCCCATCGCCTCGCTTTCGTAAAGGAGCGATAAGGTATTCGTTACGAGATAGACTTTCTGGCGGGCTTTGTTGTCCGGTTCCTCTTCGCCTGCCACCTGCTCTATGATCTGGTAGATGTAGACAACCGAGCATACTGCTATTGCAACCAACAGCAAATATCCCATAATTACCTTGAGGGTGATATGTCCACTTTGTTCAGCCATGAAACAAAGATAAAAGTTTGTTGCGGAATATCAATCTTTATCGTACACAATACCCCATTTATCGAGCATGACGAAGTCGGCTTTCTTCAGTCCGATCTTCCAGAAAGGAACAGGGTCGTCATGATCTCCAAGGTACATACGGTCGCGAACGGTAAAAGCGGAGTTCGACACGGCCAGTGTCGAATCGGCTACCGGAGTATGTACTCCGGCAATATCGAGCACGGTATGGAACACGCTGTTCGTGCTGACCGGCAAGGTACTGTGAGCAATCGCTGTCTGGTATTTCTCCGGATAGGCTTCACGATAGGCTTCCGAGAACCAGATGATATACGGTATATGCAGCTGATAATAGGTCGGGATCGGAGACGCATGCAGATAACGGGCACGGCTGTCGTCGAAAATATCTTCGCCGTGATCGCTCAGGTAAAGCATCGACACGCAGGCGTTCGTCCTGGCCAGCATATCGGCGATCTCTCCCAACACGTAATCGGTATAATGGATCGAATTATCGTATGCGTTGCGCAACTGCGTCTTATAAGAAGCACGTATACCTTCCGCCTTGTCGGGCGTGTGGAAGGCAAACTCTTTCGGGTTACGTTCGTGATAGTTGAAATGCGATCCGTACGTATGGATCACAAAGAAAAGGTTTCCGTCCGTCTTATCCAGTTCCTTTTGCAGGTAAGGGAGCAATGCCCCGTCATGCAAGGAGGTCAGATAAGCGGAGCCTGTTTTGAACTGGCTCATGTCGATAAAGGTATCGGCCTCCCGGTAAAAAGCACCGATCATCGAGGTATTGAGGTTCTGATTAGCGATCACAACCGTATGGAAACCGGCTTCCTTAAAAGCCGTCACGATACTTTTCTCATCGTAGATAACCCCGTAGTCTTCCGCACTGGCGGCAGACAGGATGATAGGGACGCTCTTATGGGTATTGTTCGACTGGGTGACTACATCCGTGAAATGCACCAAGCCGTCGAGCTTCTCCATACGGGGAGTCGTTTTCCGCTCGTAACCATACAGGCTCCATTCCATAGCGCGCGAAGTCTCACCCACTACCAGCACATAGATCTCACGCTTGCCTTCGGCCTGTACAGGTTTCGTGGCATTGAAGGTAAAATCGGATGAAGTGATATGGTAATTGCTGTTCTTCTCCGCTTTATTGATCGCAAAGTAAAGGTTGTAAAGCGCATTTGCAGGATAGAAATCATCCTTCAATGAAACATTATGTCCCTGTATCGGGGCCAGCAGGCAAAGAATGATCCCGACCACAAAAACACCCAGGCTTCTGATAGCCCATTTCCTGCGGAACGGGTTGTCCAGCTTCTCCTTCATCCGGATAGACCAGGTTGCCAGCAGCAACGTAGGCAGGGTATACAGGAAAAAGACACCGATAATGACCAGGAAGATATTTCCCAGCAGCTCGCTGGCTTCGGAGGCTGTCGAACTGGTCAGGTTCAGGAACATATCTACCGCAATAACCGATTCGCCGAAAAGATGAAGAAGGACAAGCTGTCCGCCGTCGAGAATCACTTTAGGCAACAGGCACCATACGACAATCCCGGGTTTACGCGCCAGCAAAAGCAAAGCGACCCAGAAAGCATAGGGTAATATTAAAGAGGCAATTCCTACCGTAATAGGCAAAGGCTCCGTGAAAAGAAACACACAATTAGGAATGATAAACAACAGCGCAAACAGAAACAGTAAATGCTTCTGGGAAGTAAACCAATCCCTCAACTTAATAAAATAACTCATCGATGTAGTGTATATACCTGAAAAAACAACTATTCTTTTATTCGCCGCCCGGATTAATCACCGGGCGAACGGCAAAAGTAGGTGTTATTCAGCACATAGTCATACAAACCTGATACAAAAAAAGTTATTTCATTGATATTAAAATAGTATTTTAATAAAGTTACACGTCAAGATTAGCAAAAGATATGCTAATTTATCACCGTACAGTCACTTCATCCAGGAAGAACCAGGCCGGATAACCGACGCCGTAATGCCAGGACGGACAGATTTTTACTCCTTCTATCTCTACCTTTATATAACGGGCAGTTACAGGTGAAGGTTTCTCGCATTTCACGCCGACAAATTTCACCTGCACGGAACGGTCTTCCGGTAAACTCTTTTCACCGAACGGCTGCCAGGTATTGTTGTCGGAAGAGACTGAGTAAGTCACTTTCTTAGGTAACAATATCCATTGGCCTAGCTGATGGAGGAAATCACTCTCGATCGAAGTGAACGGGATTTCTTTACCCAGATCCAGAACAAATGCTCCGTCGATGCCTTCCCAGCCGACCCAGCTTTCCACAAAAGTGGTTCCGCCGAACAGTTCGTCAGTCAGGGCAGTTTCCCCCAATGCCTTATACTTTCCGGTCGGCTCCTGCAACCAGATCACCTTGGCTCCTTTTGCCAGGTTAGCGGCTTTGCCGGGCAAATACCGTTCGGCATACAGTTTACAATATTCGCCGGGAGGGTTGTTGCGCTCATTGAGAGTAGGGATTCCATACTCACGGGTACGTTCGTCGAACAGGGCCAGTTGTTTTTTTACCTCGTTCAGATCGTGATTGCCTTCTGCGCGGGCAATCTCCAGATCGGCATATTGAAGCGGAAGACGAGCCAGGCGTACACGTTTCAGCAGAGTAGGATCAGCCGCAACAGCTTCTTCAGCCTGGTCGAAAAGCATATTATAACGCTTACGGCAGTTGGTGTTGAGCATTCCATCTTTGTGTGACACAGGCGAGTCGTATATCCAGAGACGCTGCTTACTGGCCAACAATCCCCCTTCCAGCAGTTTCTCATATTGATAAATATAGGGAGAAGCCGCCCCATAATAACCATCCATAAACGCACGCATCAGCGAGTCGGTATTCTGGTAAGGATTCCACATCAGCTTGCTGACCATATAGGCTCGCATTTCCGGGAAATCGCCGCCTTTGGAACCTCCGATCTGCGAGAAATGCATCGTGGCATGATGTTCCTTAAAGAGCTGGATATTCTTTTGCAGGATCGGGAAGTTGGGGAACGGGGAAATATAGTTGTCGAAGTTGATGCCATAGTCCCACACAAATATATTATTGCTGATAGCCGACCAGCCTTCCATCGCTTTCATGAAATCCTGTCCGGAAGCATTGTCCGTCAAAGGGACTTCGCGGTCGCAATCGATATCGCAAAGCATAATATTGACATTCGGCAACGGCTTCACATGCTTGGGCGGATGCATCGTATACAGATAGGCCAACGTAGAGAACTCCTTATCCGGGAAACGTTCGGCCAGCTTGTTCAGGAAATGGATCAGACTGCCGGTAGGGCCTCCCTCCTGCTCGTCGAGTGCCTTACATTCCGGGCAGCTACAGTTCGTATGGTTACCGTCGTTCTGGCTGACGGAGATCATGTTCTTACCGGGGTTCGCCTTGAAGATAGAGTCGATCTTCTGTGCCACCAGTTCGAAAAGCTCCGGATTAGTCAGACACCACTGGCTGGCTTTTCCGGGACGGCGTTCGCCATTGATAAAGGAATAATATTCCGGATGAGCGGCACCATATACGTCGGAAGGTAGAATACGGTCGAAGGTATGTACCCACATGCCGCCGGCAAAAACTTCAGACGGTTCTTCAAAACGGAACCATTGTTTATAAACCGGATCTTCACGCATGGCATAACATTGGCTCTGGCGGTAACGGAAAGCCGGGTTCTCCGCCCGGTTCAGCTCCGGGATCACTACCGTCGGGCGCTCTGTCAGCGTATAGGCATTCGCCCCGTAATAAGAAACACCCAGATAGTCTTCCAACAGAGTGACTACGCCATAAATATTGCCTTTATCCCCTCCGCTGCTGATATACACGATGCCATTGTCTGTTTGCAGGCGGAATCCGTCCTCCGTCAGGCCGGACACATCTTTCTTACCGATCACGATGTCTCCTTTACGGGGGGGCTTATCGGTCAGTACCGGCAACGTGGCACTGCTTATCCGTTTTAAAAAGTCCTGGAGAAGAAGGGCTGCCTGGTTATCCACCTCCACACCTTTTTCCACCAGAATACGGGAGACCGGCTTGCTGTCTTTTACCACTGTCACCTGCGCATCGAGGCAAGGGGCAACCAGTAAAAGGGATAAAGTACATAGATTTAAGATTCTCATAATTGAATTTGTTTAGAAGTTAAGTGAAGTATATTATATGTGTAATCCGAAAGAGCTTATAGTTTCTGAATGATACCTATAAACTCCTCGTTCGTGATATCGAACTCCGGCTCCTTATAATTGACATAATTTTCGAAATAGTCGCTGGCAATGTCGGCTACGATTTCTTTCCCGTCCAGCCCGTAGGAAGTGATTAACGTTTCCAGTCTGCTTTTTACCTGGCGGATCACCTGCAGGCGGTCTTCATACCGCTCCGGCTTTTCCTGATCTGTTATATGTTCGTTGCGGATAATAAGATATACAACGGTATAAAACTTGTCCATATCACCGAACACCGGGACGAATAATGCTTTTTTATCTTCCGGCAGCGCGGCCAGAAACTCCTGTATCTTTGTCATTTGATCTTTTTTTATTGATAGAATCTATGACAAAGATAAAAAATATTATTACAGCCCCGCGCCATTGTATAAAGGAAACTGTTAACTTTACGGCATTGGAACAAATATGTTTTACATAACATAATTTAAAAACTCAACGATTATGCTTAAGAGAGAAAAAAGTATTGAACTGCTAAACAAAGCAGTAGCCGATGAAATGACAGCTGTTAACCAGTACATGTATTTCCATTTCCGCCTGGATGATATGGGATACGACCTGTTGTCAAGCCTTTTCAAACGTACAGCCATCACTGAAATGATGCATGTGGAACGCCTTGCAGAACGTATCCTGTTCCTGAAGGGTGAAGTAGAAATGAAATGTTCAGGCCCGGTAGAAAAGATTCACGACGTAAAAGCGATGCTTGAAAAAGCAGCTCAGATGGAAACCGGTAGTGTAGACGATTATAACGCATGGGCAAACGAATGTGCTCAACATGCCGACTCTGCCACCAAGAAAGTTTTCGAAGGTCTGGTTATTGAAGAAGAAGGCCATCTGGATCAGTTCGAAACAGAAATTGAAAACATGGAAAACTTCGGAGCGAATTATCTGGCCCTGCAATCTATCGAACGCAGCAAGATCATTTCTGCCGGCGGAACTCCTGCAGAATAATGACTAAAAAATAAAAGAGACTCTGCAAAGGGTCTCTTTTATTTTTATATAACCAGCGCCTTTATAAAGCAATAAACAAAATATCCGCAAAGCGACATCTTCGCTACCACACTAAGCAGAAATCCTATAAATGCGCCTATCCCGGCTTTGAAAGCATCGAATGACTTTTTTCCCCCCAGCAGTTCGCCGATCACCGCTCCGGCAAACGGGCCGAACAGGATTCCCCAGGGCGGAAAGAGAAAGATCCCGACAACCGTACCGAGCACACATCCCCAGTTACCCCATTTACTACCGCCACCGTATTTAGTGCCTAGTACCGGAGTAACATAATCCAATATCTGCACGACGACAACCAAAAGCCCCCACACAACCAGTTGTGTAACCGAAAACTGTACCTTATCGGTAAAATGAAGCAAAAGAAGCCCCAGATAAGATAAAGGAGGCCCCGGTAAAACCGGCAGGAAACATCCGGCAAAACCAACCAACAGGCAAATAGCCCCGACAATGATCAGGAAGATATCCATTCACTTAAATTTATATCGTTAGAATCCGGTCAAAGATATGAAAAGTATTTTGTTGTGAGGATTATTCGCACGATATTTGTAGCCCGATACATAATGAATACAGATGATGACAAATGATATAGACAATCCCGGACAGGAATACATTAATATAGAAGGTGCCCATGAGAATAACCTGAAATTTGTTTCACTGAATATCCCCAAGAAACAGATCAGTATTTTCACCGGTGTCTCCGGCTCCGGTAAATCGTCGCTTGTACTCGACACGATTGCTGCGAAATCACGGCGGGAACTGAATGAGACTTTCCCGAGTTTCGTCCAGCAATATCTGCCCAAATACGGGCGTCCGCATGTGGACAAGATAGAAAACCTACCGGTCGCTATCGTGATCGACCAACGGAAACCGGCACCGAACGCACGCTCCACCGTCGGAACTTATACGGATATCTATTCTTTATTAAGATTGTTATTCTCACGTGTCGGGAAACCTTTTATCGGGTATTCGGATACTTTTTCCTTCAATCATCCGCAGGGAAGATGTACCCGGTGTGACGGGCTGGGCGAGATCAGGGAACTGGATATACATAAGCTTGTCGATTTCAATAAATCACTGAACGAAGACGGAGTGATCAATTACGTGGCATTCAAACCCGGTGAATGGCGTTGGATACGCTATGCCAACACGGGACTGTTCGATCTCGATAAGAAAATAAAGGATTATTCGCCGGAAGAGCTGGAGATGTTCCTCTATTCCCCGAGCATCAAACTAAAGAACCCGCCGGCAAACTGGCCCAAGACGGCAAAGTATGAAGGGCTCATTGTCCGCATGTACCGGAGCATCATCAATTCGGAAGAAGGGAAAGTTCATCAAAAACTGCTAGAGCCGATGCTGACAACAGGCGTATGCCCGGATTGCGGAGGCACGCGTCTCAACCAGACCGTACTGTCCTGCCGTATCAACGGAAAGAATATTGCGGAAGTTACCAGGCTGGCCATTCCCGATATCATCAGCTGGCTGAACAGCATCAAGGAGCCTATTGCCTATGACATTAAGCAGTCTATCGGCGGACGGCTGTCGGCACTACTGGAAATCGGACTGGGTTACCTGACACTCGACCGCAGTATGGGTACGCTTTCGGGCGGCGAAGCACAACGATGCAAGATCGCCAAATACATCAACTCGTCGCTCTGTGACATGCTTTATATCCTCGACGAGCCCAGCGTCGGACTGCATAGCCACGATATTCACTTGCTGAAAGCTTCTGTCCGCAAGCTGCGCGACCACGGCAATACCGTCTTGCTGGTCGAACACCATAAAGAAATGATACAGATTGCCGACCATATCGTCGATATGGGCCCGGGTTCCGGAATGGACGGTGGCAATATCCTGTACGAAGGCAGTTATGAGGGCTTGCTGAAAAGCGGCACACAGACCGGAAAGATGATTGCGGAAAAAGTACCGTTAAAACAACATCTCCGTACACCATCCGGCTGGTTCACGCTCGAACATGCTTCCGAACATAACCTGCAAGACCTGACGGTCGAACTGCCGATGGGAGTGCTTACCGTTATTGCCGGAGTTGCCGGATCAGGCAAAAGCTCCCTGATGGAATGTTTTCGCAAAGCCTGTCCGGAAGAAGTGATCTATATCAGCCAGAAGAATATCGGTATCAGCCTGCGATCTACCCCTGCCACTTACCTGGGTGTGGCAGACGATATCCGGAAGGTGTTTGCACAAAAGAGCGGTGCCGGATCGGGCATGTTCTCATTCAATGGGAAAGGCGGCTGCCCTGTCTGTGGCGGCAAAGGGGTGATCGTATCGGATATGGCTTTTATGGATGCCATAGAAACGGTTTGCGAAGCGTGCGGCGGATTACGCTACTCGCCGGAAGCACTGCAATATGAGGTAGACGGCATCAATATTGCCGAAGCAATGGATCTGACGGTACGCAAGGCATCCCTCCGCTTTGCCGGGACAATCATCGAACAGAAACTGTTGCCGCTCATGCAGGTGGGATTAGGTTACCTCCACCTCAACCAGTCGCTTTCTACTTTATCGGGCGGCGAACTACAACGGGTAAAGCTGGCTTCCCACCTCGACGACCGGGGTAAAATATACATACTGGACGAACCAACAGACGGCCTGCACGTAAAAGACATCCGCCATATCATCGAACTGTTCGACTCGATGGTAGATCAAGGCAACACAGTCTTCCTGGTAGAGCACAACCTGGATGTACTGAAGGCTGCCGATTACGTGATCGAGCTCGGCCCCGGAGGCGGACAAATGGGAGGTAAACTGATTTTCAGCGGCACGCCCCGAAAGATGCTCACTCATCCGACATCCGTCACAGCCAACTATCTGAAGGCGGAGTTACCGGATAAGTAGTAAATCTTAATCAAGATTTAATCCGGAATCCTGCTTTTTACCGGCAATAATTTAATATCTTTGATGCCACATAAAAATAAAAGTTGGAGATGATACAAAAAGAATTGACCGGCGATCTGCAATTGAAATGGGGTCGTATGCAACAGGCAATGCAAAAGATAAATGCGGATGCATGCCTGCTAAGTGTAGATGTAAACCTGTATTATACAACCGGACGTGTGTATAGCGGATATTTTTATCTGCCCGCAGAAGGCACGCCCTGGTTCTTCGTAAAACGTCCCAACGGATTAAGTAACGACCAGATCGAATATATACGCAAACCGGAACAAATAGCTGAAATATTCGCTGCCCGCGGAATAAAGATGCCGGAAAAGCTGCTTCTGGAAGCCGACGAACTGACTTACAACGATTATATCCGCCTGCAATCGATCTTCAATCCCAAAGAAACCGGCAATGCAACTACATTGATGCGGACTTTGCGAGAGATCAAGACGCCCTGGGAAATTGCACAGTTCCGTATCTCGGCTGAAAAACATGCCAAGACATATTCCGAGGTTCCGGAATGTTTCCGTCCGGGAATGACCGACCTCGAATTTCAGTACGAAATAGAAAAGCGTATGCGCCAGAATGGTTCCATCGGATTGTTCCGTGCGTTCGGTGCTAATATGGATATCTTTATGGGAAGTATCCTGGCCGGTGAAAACGCCGAAGCTCCCTCTCCTTTCGACTTCGCCCTGGGTGGCGGTGGCATGGATGCCTCCTGCCCGCTCGGAGCCAACGGTACTGTATTGAAAGAAGGTACGGCTATCATGGTCGACATGGCGGGGAACTATACCTCTTATATGACGGATATGACCCGCGTATTCTCCGTCGGTAAACTGACCGAAGAAGCCTACCGTGCCCATCAGGTCGCCCTGACAATACAGAACGAGATCGAGAACGCAGCCCGTCCGGGTGTCGTTTGTTCGGAACTATATACTATCGCTGCCGGCATTGCCGAAAAAGAAGGTCTGGCAGCCAATTTTATGGGAACCAAGCAGCAAGCCAAATTCGTAGGACACGGCATCGGCATTCAGATCAACGAACTGCCCGTCCTGACCCCGCGTTCGAAAGAGGAGTTGCAACCGAATATGGTATTTGCCCTCGAACCTAAATTCGTTATTCCGGGTGTGGGAGCCGTCGGTATTGAAAACAGTTTCCTGGTGACGGAAACAGGACTGGAAAAGCTGACGCTTTGTAAAGAAGAAATCATTCAATTACATTAATAAATAAACAATAAAAGCACATGAAAAAGACGATTACTTTTCTGCTTCTACTGGCCATTCTCTTTGTGCCGGCAAAAGCTGCGGATGTAGAAAATGTAAAACCGGTCAAGAATGTTATTCTTCTGATACCGGACGGAACTTCACTGGCTACCGTTTCTATGGCACGCTGGTTGCAATGGTACACAAACCCCGACAAACCTAATCTAAACCTGGATCCGTATCTGTGTGGAACTGTCCGCACGCACTCGTCTAATGCCCCGATCGGCGATTCTGCCCCGACAACATCCTGCTATATGACAGGTTATCCGAGCCGCACAGGTTATGTTTCCACTTATCCTGAAAACGACGGCGACAACGATATTTATCCGACTGATCCGGCACGTGCTTTCCAACCGTTGACAACTGTTCTGGAAGCGGCCAAAATGACACAGGGCAAATCGACCGGACTTGTCTTCACTTGCGAATTTCCGCATGCGACACCGGCTGATTGCTCGGCTCACAGCTACAACCGTGGTAAATATGAATGGATCGCTCCTCAGATGGCTCACAACGACCTGAACGTAGTGATCGGTGGTGGCGTCTCTCTGCTTCCGGAAGAAAGCGAAGCCTATCTGAAAGGAAACGGCTACGGTGTCTTCAAAAACGATATCAACGGTATGCGCAATTACAGCGGCAACAATATGTGGGCCTTGTTCGCTGATCGTGAAATGGCTTACGACATCGACCGTGACCCGGCAGAACAGCCGTCGCTCGAAGAAATGACACGCATCGCAATTGAGAAACTGTCTAAAAACCCGGAAGGTTTCTTCCTGATGGTGGAAGGTAGTAAAGTAGACTGGGCTGCACATGCAAACGACCCTGTCGGTATGGCTACGGACATGTTGGCTTACGACCGTGCCTGTGGTGCCGCATTGGAATTTGCACGCCAGAACGGTGAGACAGCCGTTATCATGGTTCCCGACCACGGAAACAGCGGTATCAGCATCGGTCGCGCAGACTGCAAAGGTTATGATAAGTTGACAAAAGACCAGTTATTCCACCAGTTCTCCCAGTACAAACTGACAGCAGAAGGTTTCGCTAAAAAAGTGAACAGCGAACCTAATTCAGAGGTACAGAATATCTTCCGTGAATATGCCGGTTTTGAACTGAGCCCGGAAGAACTGGATGCACTGAACCATTGTAAAGACTATAAGAACAGCCCGATCCCGGAAAGCGAACGTACAACTGAAGGTAAAGGCTCATTATACAGCGGCTCACTGACTTCTTTCATGTCAAAACTGCTGACTTCTAAAACCTGCTTCGGCTTTACAACAGGCGGACATACCGGCGAAGATGTATTCCTGGCCGCTTACCATCCGGATAAGGCAAGCCTGCCGATCGGTATGCATACCAACATCGAACTGAATGCTTATCTATGCGCCCTGTTCGGCATGGATCGCGACAAGCTGGACGAACTGACAGCTGAAAACTTCGCTCCCCACACAGAAGTATTCGAAGACTACAAATGTGAAATCATTCCGGCCAAAGACGAAAAAGGTTCTCCCTCGCTGGTGGTGAAGAATAAAAAGAAACAAATCAACATTACACCGTTCAGTAATATCGTAACAATCGGCAAGAAAGGCCAGGAAGAAATCCGGCTGAATTCAGTCGTTGTTTACGTAGATAAGAACAATACATTCTACCTCCCGGAAAAGCTGGCAGAATATCTTAAATAAAAACGAAGCGGAGACCATTCAGTCTCCGCTTTTTTTATACTTTTGCATAAAAGACAGATTATACAAAAAATGAAAAGTAAAAGTTTAGTTTCTATCGATCAATGTTCCAAAGAGGACATTCTTCGTATTCTGGATAACGCCAGGAAGTTTGAGGAGAATCCGAACCGAAAGCTGCTGGAAGGCAAAGTGGCCGCCACCTTGTTTTTTGAACCTTCTACCCGCACGCGATTAAGCTTTGAAACGGCTGTTAACCGACTGGGCGGACGAGTTGTCGGATTTCAGGATGCTTCGACAACCAGCTCTTCCAAAGGGGAAACGCTGAAAGATACGATCCTGATGGTAAGCAACTATGTGGATCTTATCATCATGAGACATCACCTGGAAGGAGCCGCCCGTTATGCTTCGGAAGTAACGGATGTGCCTATCATCAATGCAGGTGACGGGGCAAACCAGCATCCCTCGCAGACTATGCTGGATCTTTATTCGATCCAAAAGACACAGGGAAAGCTGACCGACCTCAACATCACAATGGTCGGCGACCTTAAATACGGCCGCACCGTGCACTCGCTGATCGTCGGCATGTCGCACTTCAACCCTACTTTTCATTTCGTAGCTCCGGACGAACTTCGCATGCCGGACGAATATAAAAACTTCTGCGACGAGCACGGCATCAAATACTACGAGCACACGACTTTCGATGAAGACGTGATCAACCAGTCCGATATCCTTTACATGACACGCGTACAGCGCGAACGCTTTACCGACCTGGAAGAATACGAACGGGTTAAGAACGTGTATATCCTGCGCAACAAGATGCTGGAAAACAGTCGTGAGAACCTTCGCATACTTCATCCCCTGCCCCGCGTAAACGAGATCGCTTATGATGTAGACGATAATCCGAAGGCCTACTATATCCAGCAGGCACGCAACGGACTGTTTGCCCGCCAGGCTATTATTTGTGAAGTTTTAGGTATCAATATTTAATTCTGATAATCGTTATGTCAGCAGAAAAGAAAAGAGAATTGCAGGTAGCCGCTTTAGAAAACGGAACTGCTATCGACCATATCCCTCCCAGCCAATTGTTTAAAGTAGCCAAGTTGTTGGGACTGGAACACATGGATAATACAATTACCATCGGAAATAATTTCCACAGCAACAAGATGGGTTGCAAGGGTGTTATCAAGATCTCCAACAAATTCTTCGAGGAAGACGAGATCAACCGTATAGCCCTGATCGCTCCCAAAGTGATCCTGAACATTATCCGCGATTACGAGGTTGTAGAGAAAAAAACGGTTACTTTGCCGGATGAACTCGTTGCCCTGGTAAAATGCAATAATCCAAAATGTATCACCAACAACGAGCCGATGCCGACACGTTTTGAAGTGATCGACAAGGAAAAGGGAACGATCCGGTGCCGTTATTGCGAACGTAAGATCAACAAGGAAGACATTATCATTAAATAAATTATATGAAGCATGACTGGAAGCCCGGTACCATGATCTATCCATTACCGGCCGTAATGGTTAGCTGTGGCAGCGAACCTTCAGAATATAATATCATAACAGTGGCGTGGGTCGGTACGATTTGTACCAATCCACCCATGTGTTATATATCCGTACGTCCCGAACGCCATTCTTATCCCGTTCTGAAAAAGAATATGGAGTTCGTCATCAACCTGACTACACGCGAACTGGCTTATGCCACCGACTGGTGTGGTGTGAATTCGGGAAAAGATCATCACAAGTTTGAAGAAATGGGATTGACTCCGGGCAAAGCGACCCTGGTCAATTGCCCCACGATAGAGGAAGCCCCTCTTTGTATCGAATGTCGGGTGAAGGAAGTGGTTGCATTGGGCAGTCACGATATGTTTATCGCCGACGTACTGAATGTGCAGGCCGACGACAAATATCTGGATCCGGATACAGGTGCTTTCGATATGCAACGTGCGGATCTGCTGGCTTATTCGCATGGGAAATATTACGGACTGGGAGACTTCGTCGGCAAGTTCGGCTGGTCGGTAAAAAAGAAAAAATAAAGAGTATGAAAAAGAGCCTCCTTCTATTGTTTATGTTTTCCCTCGGAATCTCTGTCCAGGCACAGAAATTCATATCTATCGAGGATAAGGCATTTAATTTCGGAGCCAAAGTCGGCTTCAACTCCACATTCCCGATCGTGAACTCACTTCGGATCGATGATGTTGAAGCTGAAAACATCCGTCTGCAATATAAGGTAGGTTATCAGGCTTCCGTGTTCTGCCGGATCAATATCGACCGTTTCTTTATTCAACCCGACCTGTCCTGGTACCGCACTGAAGGCGATATCCTTTTCTCATTGCCGGAGACAGAAACAACAGGTACCTTGACAAGCCAAAGTTCAGAGAGCGACCAACTCAGGCTCAAGTCTTCTTCCCTGGAACTTCCTGTTATGATCGGTTATTATCTGGTGAAGGAAGGGCCGTACGCCCTTAGTTTGATGGTGGGGCCTAAGTTCAGGTATAATTACAAGCTGCGTTATACCACTCATTTCTCGGAAGTCACCAACGAGTATATTAACGATAATACCCCGTTCGGGATAGGCGTTGCAACCGGGCTGGGCGTTAGTATCTGGCGTCTGTTCTTTGAGTTTACCTACGAATTCGGGCTCAACCAGATCGAGTCTGACTTCAAAGACAAATCATCACAATCGCCCGTCGAACGAAACATTTCGCTCGACAAGCGTACCAATATGATGAGTTTCTCGCTGGGATTTCTCTTCTGATCTTTACTTCCCGCATATATCCTTAAAAGGACACCAGGCGCAGGCCTTTTCTGTCGGAGTCTGGATAAACGGCTTTTCACGTCCGAATATTTCATCCAGGCAACCCCGCAAACCTTCTTCAAAAGCGGCCGAATATTCGGCAAAGTCTGTCACCCGTTCCGACCGGTTCCTTTCTATACGATGGCTTACGGCGGCTTCGAACGAGTCGGAGAAAAGCGTACGCATATAATAAATACCCGGTTGGAGCACCTTGCCTTCCGGCACTTCACCAACCATCCATGAATACATAAATACCTGCATCACGGCTTTGGCACGGTCTTTCTCCTCCATATCGAACAGGCTTTCCACGGTTGTAAAGGTGGACGTTCCACTACCGCTCTTATAGTCGATGATGCGAATGGTATCACGCACTTCATCGATCCGGTCGATAAAACCTTTCAGCTGGATCTCCGACCGGTCGGTCAACGTAAAGAGACGGTTTATCTTTCTCTCTGACTCGATATATTTGAACGGGGTCAGCTTGCTGTCGCGCTCCAGTATCTTTTCTACGTATTTACGGATCATCTCGCCGATCAGGAAGTTCTGTCCGGTCAGCGGACGTACCACGTCTGTCTTGAAAAAGACTTCGGCGAAGGCACGTGCAATGGCACCGGTCAGCACCGGGGTATCTTTTTTGATTGCTTTCAGTAAATCAGCTGTCACCATTTTTCCGCAAAGAGGCTTGTAGAGTTCCTCCATTACTTTGTGAAGGATGCTACCGAAAACGTTGCTCTCGATCGTTTCGCTTACCTCCTCTTCTTCGCGGATGCCTTCCACTACCGAGAAGTAGAATTTAAGCGGACAGTCCAGATACGTATTAACGGCACTAGCCGAGATAGCCCGCACACCGCCTTTCCGGAAAGCCGCCAGACGTTCCATCACCTCATCTGTTTTCTGAACCTGCAAGGCGGGAGTCTTAGCGGACGATACGTTGTAAACGACCAGTTTGTTATGCATCGGCTGTTCATAATGATAATGCAGCTGATGGACGAAACGGCTTACTTCGCCTGTCTGCAATCCGTTGCTACGGGTATCATACAGCAGGCTTACATGACTTGCTCGATAGATCAGGCGGTAGAAGTGGTAAGCCCATACGCTGTCCTGATGCTCGTAAGTGGGCAACCCGAAACCACGGCGCAGATTATAAGGGATAAAGGAATTAGCCGCTTTCCGCAACGGGAAGATTCCTTCGTTCATGGAAAGAATGATCAGGCGGTCGAAGTCGAGCGCACGGGTTTCCAACACTCCCATGATCTGCAGGCCGGAAAGAGGCTCTCCGCGGAAAGGGATCGTGATGGTATCCGTCACACGCTTCAGCAGGCGGAAATAAGTATCGATCTTCATGTCAATCCCGCTGTCCTGCATGATCTCTTTCATACGGTTTACGGTGGTGAAATAATGGAAGATGAATTCCTGTTCGAGATCGTTGGTGCGCTGGGTGGCGTCTTCTTCCTCTTCCGAGGATAAAGAATACATGACCTTGTTGAGTTCCTGCAATACGTTAATCAGGTAATCGGAGAAAGTATCCACATCCGTCACCGGGGTAAAAAGGACGGACAGAAGCGGTGTCTTTCCCAGATCGGCGGTAGTGATATAGATCTTATTGTTTTCGGCAATATCCCTGATAAGGGAAGTAACGATCTCCGGATTGGTCGTGCTGATATACCGGTGATTAAGTATAGGCAACACATCACGGAAATAGAATACCGGTTGGCGGTCTACATAACGTACGTTCTTTTGCAGCGCCAGAATATATTCCATCAGGGAAGCCACAGGCGTACCGGCCAGCGGATAACCCATCGTCACATTGATACGGCGGATCTGTTCGGGAATAGCGTTGAGCACAGGGATAAGCAGATGTTCATCGGGCAGGATCACCGCCGTGCGCAAGGCCTCTTCCGGGCTCATTTCATCTTCCTTGCAGAGTTCGTTTAATAAGGTATAGACTTGTTTGGCCTGTCCGATGCCGGAAGGGATGCCGATCACTTCGATATTCGTATTCACCTCCTCTTCTTTGGGAAGCGGGTATTTCGAAGGGAAGTTCTTCAGGTTGCGCTCTACGAAATAAGAGGCTTTGTTATTGGGATCGGTCACCTTCGCGGATGCATAATCCCAGTAGAAGTCGGCGATCTCACGCTTTTGCAGTTGCAGCAGGAAACGTTCTTCCGCAACGGAAAGGGCGTTCAGTCCGACAAAAACCACCTGCGTATAAGGCAGGTCGCAACAGTCGTTACGTTCCATCCGTTCGACCACTTCGCGGAAGATCATGCCTTCATAGCCTTTACCTTCGGCGGCGAGTGCACTTTTCAGGTCGTTATACAGGTCGTACAGGATTTTCCATACGGCAAGAAACTCTTCCTGGTTGGGCGTATCCCCTTTAGGATAGAAGGAAGACCAGAACGTGCGGATGGCGGCAATCTGATCTTCATCCAGGAAGCTGAAATCATTCTCTATCTCCCGCAGATCGGTCACATTCGTAAAGAGCATGCGGGCATCGGCCATATACTTATCTACATCGTCGAAATCGTTAAGGAGCATTTCGCCCCAGTACAGGAACTCGTCGAATGTCTCCGTCGATCCGCTGTGCCGTACATATATATCGTATAGCGTGAACAGCATGTTGATACGGTCGGCCGTCTGCTTGCCACTCAACTGCACGAACAGGTCGTTGATGGTCAGGATAGTTGGCGAGAAAAGCGGCTTCTCGGCTACCTCCGAAAGATACTTCTGAAAGAAAAGACCTGTTCGACGGTTGGGGAACACAAAAGCCAGCTTGCTGACTTCCGCGCCGTATTGCTGATAGAATATAGAGGCTATCTGATATAAGAATGGTTTCATTGCTTTGTTTCTGTTATTGATTTATTATTAGAGGATGCAGGGAACGGTGAAACGGAGTCGGCAACCCCATTTAGTTTCCTGCCTAGGAAACTTTTGTTTCATCAGGGAGAAACTTTTGTTTCCTGCCTAAGAAACTTTAGTTTCGTCCGGAAGAAACTAAGATAATTCGTAATCACATTTTTAATATCCTCTCGATCCTCTCCTGCTCGTCTGCCGTGAAATTTGTATTGCGCAACGCTTTCAGATTGTCAAGCAGTTGCTCAACCGAGCTGGCACCAATCAACACGCTGGTTACGCGGTCGTCTTTCAATAGCCAGGCCAATGCCATTTCTGCAAGGGTCTGGTTGCGCTGGGCGGCCAATTCATTCAACAGACGGATCTTGTTTATCTTATCTTCCGTCACCTGTTCCCGTTGCAGATGGCCGGTCGACCGGGCGGCTCTTGAATTTTCAGGTATACCGTGCAGATATTTATTGGTGAGCATTCCCTGTGCCAGAGGAGAGAAAGCGATCATTCCGATACCTTCTTCTTTCAACAAGGGAAGCAGGTCGGGTTCCGTCCAACGGTCGAACATGGAATAGCGTGCCTGGTGGATCAGACAAGGTACGCGGTGCTCTTTCAGTACGGCCAGCGCTTTCGCGGTCTGCTCCGCGTTATAGTTTGAAATGCCGACATACAGGGCTTTTCCCTGACGGACAATATCAGCCAGTGCACCCATCGTTTCTTCTATGGGAGTTTCGGGGTCGGGACGGTGCGAATAGAAAATATCCACATAATCGAGTCCCATACGTTTCAGGCTCTGGTCGAGACTTGCCATCAGGTATTTACGGCTTCCCCAGTTTCCATAAGGGCCGGGCCACATGTCGTAACCGGCCTTGGTGGAGATAAGCAGCTCGTCGCGATACACGCCGAGACCTTTCTTCAATATCCTTCCGAAGTTCTCTTCCGCCGATCCGTAAACCGGGCCATAATTGTTGGCGAGATCGAAATGGGTGATCCCGTTATCGAATGCGGTATAAGCAATCTTACTGAAGTTGCTGAACACATCCACACTTCCGAAATTATGCCATAACCCCAGCGAAACAGCCGGCAGCAGTATCCCGCTTCGGCCGCAACGACGATACATCATGCTGGCGTATCTCTCTTCATTTGCCTTGTATATACTTTCCATGATTTATTGTATTTCTTGCAAATGTAGATAAAATCACCATAAAATAATCATTTTCTGCGTCTCAGTTGCCTCTTTCGAATTATTGGTACTGATAGCGGCACGGTAGAGATAAACACCGGGGCGCACATGTGAGCCTGCGTTATTCCGCAAGTCCCAGTCGATCACATAGTCTTTGAACAGTTCGGACGATCCTGTTTCCTCATGCTTCCAATGCAGACGCCCCGTAATGTCGTAGACCAGGATACCGACTTTCATCTGGGTCTCCGGACGATTATGCCAGAGACGGAACTTCACGTTACCTTTAGCCGGAGTCGGCGTAGCAATAAGACGGGAGATGAAGGGTTTGAGGCCTTCGACGACTTCAAATTGGAAGGTGCAGGTCGTAGGATTATTCATGATATCCCAGACTTTGAACTCGGCATCGTGCAAACCCGGTTCCAGTGCCGGGATAGCGAACTTCACAATACCTTCGCCTTCCGAGTCAGGAATAAATTCGTAATAAGAATTTAATGTATAGTTCGTTACCGGATTGTTATCGATATTCAACGTGATGTCATGTCCGATACTGCTGCCTGTCACATTGATTCCGCTTTTATCCCAAAGTCTGGCATAGAAATAAGGCGTATTGTTCACTTTATCTCCACTCACAAAAGTAGAATCATTCAGGAATAACGACCGTATTTCCGGGCCTTCCGAATCGTTATCCGGATCATCCTTTGTTCCGTTCGCTAAAAACTTATTGAAATATCCTTGCGCGTCCTCACCTGCTGTTTTATCAAAAGCATACAAGCTCATTTTACCACAAGTATTATCAGAATAGGAAATATCCTTCGGTACTTTAAAGGTAAACTTAAACTTACCGTTTTTCACAGAACCGCCGCCTTCAAAAACGGTATTGAAGTAATCATGATAATAGATCTTATTTTTATAGGGATTATTACCTAATGTGGAATCTCTTCGGTAACCATCCAATATCTTAGCACGCAATTCTCCATTAAAGTCAGAGACAAGGCTTCCTTTTGTATCCTGGATATCTCCTTCCACCGTTATCCAGGCGTTTGCATTAAAAACAACCGTATCTTTTCCTACCGGTGAACCGCTAATGGTTGTAACCTGAACGCGGTGTTTCGGATAGGACAATCGTAATGCAGGGTCACCGATCAGACAGAAGCCTAGTTTACGTTTATCTGTTTTTTCACCTAATTTAGTTTGCTTCATAACTTCACCTAATGTAAGATACAAATCATTTTCCTTTTTGAATAATAGATTCATAAACTGGCGGTTCATCCGCTCATTAATATCCGTAAAGGCGACACGGGATGTCGTAAACAATGCTATCCCCCCACTTTTATCCCTTAAAAACACATCCTCACCAGCTGATGTAGCAACAGCATCAAAGCGGCAAAAATCGCAAGTTGCAGTTATCCACAAGGGTAAGTGTTTGTAAGTATATTTCAAAATATCATTGTGTTTTATCACCTGCTCATCACTCAAATTCTCTGTGTTTCCATGTCCTACATAATTTAGAAGGAACATACCGTTTTTCAATTTCTCTACAATTCTCTCCTCCACTTCCGGATATTTACCGGCGCCGCCTAAGTCCTTTTTGAAAGCATCAAAATAGATTTTATTAGCGATATATTCAGGAGACTCAATCTCCCTCGTAAGTGCTAAATTTTCAGCATCTATCTGGTGCTCCACCTTAAAACTATCCGCATTGTTGCCATCATCAGCAATAAAGCACAGATTATTCTTCCAAATACCTAAATCCGAGTTATTCATATAAGAGATTACCTTATCAACAACCTCCGTTGCCTGCTTCCGAGTACGGACAGGAAAACGTCCAACGGCAATATCCAACGTAGCCATTGATATATCCTTTCCAGAATCTTTCAGAAAACCAAAATAATCATCTACCGTATAGGAATACATATCTAATGATTCAGTAGTCTGATAAGTTAACAGCATATTGTTCTTTTCATTATCTCCTACTTTTTTCCAATCGTTTGTTACAAACCGGTTATCAAATGCACCGTCTCCAAAAAGCAGAAGATATTTAGGAGCTTTAGCATCCTCTTTCCCTCTATCATAAAACATTTTCATCAATCGTCGGTAAGCTGTAGCATCCGGCGTTCCACTTGAAAACTCATTATAAATCTCTTCCGGAGTAAACACCTCAGTAACTAGATCGTCCTTCTCCTCATGGGCTTTCTTCAAACGCTCTGCTTCGCTTTTAAATGCAAAAGGAGAAATTATAACCATATCAACCTGTTTAGTACTATGTAAATTCTGGTTACCAACCTGCTGTGCGTCTTTTGCAGCAATAGACGGAACAGACTTGTCTAACTGAACTACGGCAAACTCTCTCAATTGATAAGATTGTGGAATTACAAACGAGAGTTCTGTTCCACTCAACACAGCTTCTACAACTTTCGGACTCTGTGCATCAGTAACGTCCAAAACAATTGTATTTGAAGTCGCATTCTTTATTATAAAGCAAGACTTATGATTGATCGACGACACATTGCGAAAAAAGGTTGGCTCATTGTACGTTTGAAGTGTTCTCTTCAAATGCACACGAATGTAATCTAAATAAGCAGTTGTATTATTTTTTTCAAAATAGTCTACCTTAATATTGAAAGACTTACCTTTCTCTCCTTTCCAATAACCAAAAGCCTCAGCAGACCTCGCTTTTATGTATTCATAATAATTAGCACCTGTTGATACGCCGGATACACGACCCTTCACAACATCTTCGCCATTTATCGAGAGTACAAAATCTTTAGATATATTCGTCTTAGCAATCAACCGACATTCCACCACAGCATCTTCCTGCACTATACCTTCAATATTATCAAAAGGAACAGATATCGTCGACATAAGCGACTCTCCAAAAAGTTCACGGCCTGATTTATTAAGAGATACCAAATCTTTTTCATGCAAAAGATAATCATCAAAAGTATTCAACTCTATCACTCCATCTTTCGGCTCTGATTTTACAGTCTCCATTTCTTTCACATTCTGAGAAGAGGTTAGGAAATAATACCCCAAGTCAGAATAAGGATTATTTGTATGGACAAAAGTTTGTCTTTCACGTCCATCGGAATATCTCATCGTTTTATACTCCCACTTCGTAGTCCCCCGCCCATAAAAAAGCAGGTAATCGTCTTTCCTCAACACCGGAACCGCAGGCAGGTCATCAACATAAGGCTTCGAGAAATCTTCTTCGAGCGGCCAGCCACCATAGCCATACACAGCCACTTTTGAAGGATCATCAAACCCCATCTTCTTCAATTCGGAATTTGTTAGTTTGTAGATTCCATTCTTTTCGATCGCTATTTTCACCCAATGACCGTTACTTAGTACGGAGTTTTTAGCATACCTCTCCTGAGCCCCTAACGAGAGCGACAGGCAAAAACAAAACAGAAATACGAAACAGCTTTTCGCTGACAATCTTCTTTTGTGTAGTATCATATTTTTCAACTATTCAATGATCTTTTAACGCTTTCTGTTTTGTTTTATTATAAAACAGCCGGGAAATCAAAAAAGAAGTTTACTAACTTTGCTTATACTAAGAAACGACATTAAATAATCCGAATATGAAAACATTATCAAATGACTCGCTGACGATTCAGGTCTCCCCGCAAGGTGCCGAACTAAGCAGCATCGTTGCCAACGCTACTCAAAAAGAATATCTTTGGCAAGCCGATCCGGCCTTCTGGAAACGCCATTCTCCTGTTCTATTCCCCATTGTCGGCAGTTTATGGAACAACGAATACCGCCACAACGGTATCACTTATCACCTCTCACAACACGGTTTTGCACGCGATAAAGAGTTTGAACTGATAAAGGAAACCGACACAGAACTGCGTTTCAAACTACAAGAAAGTGAAGATACGTTGAAATTATACCCTTTCCCGTTCTATCTCGAAATCGGTTACCGCCTGGCCGGCAATCAGATAGAAATCATATGGGTAGTAAAAAATACGGGTAACGAGGAATTGCATTTCCAAATCGGCGCACACCCGGCCTTCTATTATCCTGATTATGATGAAAACAGTCAAAAACGAGGTTTCTTTGCTTTCGACCGCACAGCAGGACTGACATATAAACTCATCCAGGAAAAAGGTTGTATAGGCGATACGGAATATCCGCTCCCTCTCGACAAAGAAGGATTATTACCACTGGATACACACACCTTCGATAAAGATGCTTTAGTGATCGAAGACAGCCAAGTAAGACGTGTAGACTTACTCAATCCGGACGGCAGCTCCTATCTCACCGTTTATTTCACCGCCCCCGTTGTCGGCCTTTGGTCGCCACCCGCTAAAAACGCACCTTTCGTATGTATAGAGCCGTGGTATGGCCGTTGCGACCGGGTAAATTACTCCGGCGAATATAAAGATAGAGACTGGATGCAGTATCTTCAACCGGGGGAAACATTCAATGCAAGTTATCTGGTAGAGATTCATAAATAAAACGGAGAAGACGAAACTATTGGACAAAAAAAAGGCTATCCATCACGGACAGCCAATCTTCATTGTTAACCTTAAATCTAATACCATGAAAAACACAGTGCAAATATAGCGCTTTTATGTTATACAGCATAACATTTGCAAGAAAAATGCATACCGTTAACATTATTTATGCAAGACATGCTCAAAAACATATAAAAGCGACTATTCTTTATTAGAAACTTTCTTATTTACAGCAAAAAAGAAGGGGATATCCGAAACCGGACATCCCCTCTCATCACCAAACCTCTTATAATTGTTATTTAGTAAAACGCTCTTTCAATTTTGTGATCATATCACGGGTCATTGTATCCAGGTCATAAGTCGGCTTCCAATCCCATTCTGCACGAGCACAAGTATCGTCCAGTGAGTTAGGCCATGATTCAGCAATTGCTTGACGCAACGGATCCACGTTATATTCCATCTGGAAGTCAGGAATATATTTACGGATGTTACTTGCAATAATTTCCGGATCGAAACTCATAGAAGCGATGTTGAATGAGTTGCGATGTTGCAAACGAGTAGGATCAGCTTCCATGATCTGGATAGCAGCATGCAAAGCATCTGGCATATACATCATATCCATAAATGTTCCAGCTGCAATCGGACATACAAACTTCTCTCCCTTTACTGCTGAATAATAAATATCGACAGCATAGTCAGTTGTACCACCTCCCGGAGGAGTTACATAAGAGATCAAACCGGGGAAACGAACCGAGCGGGTATCCACACCGAAGCGGATATTATAATAATCGCTCAGCAACTCACCGGAAACTTTTGTTACACCATACATTGTGCGTGGGTTACGAATCGTATCCTGCGGAGTTTTGTCTTTCGGAGTGTTGTTACCGAAAACACCGATTGAACTGGGAGTAAATACAGCGCAATGCATTTCACGTGCCACTTCCAGTACATTAAACAAACCACCCATACCGATCTTCCAAGCCAACTGAGGTTTTGCTTCAGCCACAGCCGAAAGTAAAGCCGCCAGATTGTAAATCGTGTCGATCTTGTATTTAGAAACTGTTTCAGCAATCTGCTGTTCGTTTGTTATATCAACAATAGCAGAAGGGCCTGATTCCAACAGTTCACCTTTAGGCTCTGCACCGGAAATATAACCTGCCACGATGTCGCCATCATAACGTTTTCTCAACTCCATGGTTAACTCTGAGCCGATCTGACCGGTAGAACCAATAATTAATACATTCTTCATTGCGTTTTATTGTCTTTTTAAGTTTTTTCCGCGGCAAAGGTATAGAGAATTAAATTGTTCCTGCATTATTTTCTTGTGTTTTTTAATACCAAAATTCAAAAAAAAATATGACCTTTGCTTATTCAGTTGACAGTTGACTTTTAACAGTTAGCAGCTTACATAAACGAAAAGTTTCAAACTGTAACTTGTCAGCCTCAACTACAAACAATTTCGTCTACTTGATTCAAAAATACTAACAAAAAACAATGTTATGTACGGTAAATTAAAAGATTTCCTTACACAGGAACTGGCAAATATTAAAGCTGCCGGATTGTACAAGAACGAGCGTATTATCACTACGCCTCAGAGAGCCGACATTAAAGTAAATGCCGGAAGTAATGTTTTAAACTTCTGTGCCAACAATTACCTTGGTCTGTCAGACAACCAGCGTCTGATCAAAGCTGCAAAAGATGCTATGGATACCCACGGATACGGTATGTCATCCGTTCGTTTCATCTGTGGAACTCAGGATCTGCACAAACAGTTGGAAGCTGCTATCTCCGACTACTTCAAAACAGAAGATACTATTTTGTATGCTGCTTGTTTCGATGCAAACGGCGGTTTGTTCGAACCATTGTTCTCTGAAGAAGATGCTATCATCTCCGACGCATTGAACCACGCTTCAATTATTGACGGTGTTCGTTTGTGTAAAGCAAAACGTTATCGTTATGCCAATGCTGATATGGCCGACCTGGAACGTTGTCTGCAGGAAGCCCAGGCACAGCGTCATCGCATCATTGCAACAGACGGTGTATTCTCTATGGACGGAAATGTGGCACCGATGGATAAGATCTGCGAACTGGCAGAGAAATACGATGCACTGGTTATGGTCGACGAATCTCACTCAGCCGGTGTAGCCGGACCTACAGGTCATGGTGTGGCAGAACAATATAATGTATATGGTAAAATTGATATCTTTACAGGTACATTAGGCAAAGCATTCGGTGGTGCTATGGGTGGTTTCACAACCGGTAAGAAAGAAATTATCGATATGCTTCGTCAGCGTTCACGTCCTTACCTGTTCTCTAACTCGGTAGCGCCCGCTATTGTAGGAGCCAGTCTGGAAATGTTCAAGATATTGAAAGAGAGCGACGCATTGCATACTAAACTGATGAACAATGTATCTTATTTCCGTGATAAGATGCTGGCTGCCGGTTTCGATATCAAACCGACCCAGTCTGCTATCTGTGCAGTTATGTTGTACGATGCAAAACTGTCTCAGGACTTCGCAGCCCGTATGCAGGAAGAAGGTATCTATGTAACAGGCTTCTACTATCCGGTAGTACCGAAAGATCAGGCTCGTATCCGCGTTCAGTTATCTGCCGGACACGAAACTGAACACCTGGATAAAGCGATTGCTGCATTTATCAAGGTAGGTAAAGAATTGAATGTTATCAAATAAGAAGTAGATTACATTATTATATAGAAAGAGCAGCGGTACATTCTTGTTTCCGCTGCTCTTTTCTTAGAAAAACTAACCATTAACCTTTAATAATTATTATCTTCCTCGCCATCAACGAGGTTGTTCAATTCAAACTCCAGACTTACCAAGTCCTTTCTCCATGACTTCAGGATATGGGACGGTGTTTCTTTCGGGGGATTATCTAGCTTCGCCTGGATATTGGATATCTCCAGTTCCAATCTTTCACGCCTGTTCATATCTATTTTTATTTATCACTTGTTTAACAATCACTCGATAATTAAACAACTATCTCTGTCAATATGTTCACGAAAAACAATCCGCACAGCGTATATCTTAAGCGTTCTGCAACTTCTTCATTTATTACCGTGAAGCCACTTCAATAAGACGGAAAGATTTCATATCTTTGCCTACCGAAAATAATAGACAATACAATAATTTTATGCAACTCAGTAATTATCACAGTCATTGCACATTCTGTGATGGGCGTAGTACGCCTGAAGATTTTGTAAAGTTCGCTATATCGCATGGATTCAGAGCGTACGGATTTTCTTCACACTCGCCCCTGCCTTTCGAAACATTCTGGAATATGTCGAAAGATGATATGCCCGAATATCTGGAGGAGATAAACCGATTGAAAGAAAAATATGCCGGCCAACTGGAAATATACACTTCTTTGGAAATTGATTATCTGGACGAAACTTATAACCCTTCCATTGCTTATTTTCAGGAACTGCCATTGGATTACCGGATCGGCTCCATTCATTTCCTACCCTTGTCGGAACACCTGAGTGAAGACAATATGGTTTGTATCGATGGGGCTTTTGCCGACTACAAAGACTCGGTAGACCGTTATTTTGAAGGAAAGATAAGCAAGCTGGTGACACGTTATTTCGATTCGACACTGAAAATGATCGAAGCCGGTGGCATCGATATCGTCGGACACATGGACAAGATCTATATGAACGGGCATAAATGCGAAGGTTTTTCCTTTGATGCAGACTGGTACCAGAAGCCATTTAATGCGGTACTCGACCTGATCGCTCAAAAAGAATTAATGGTGGAAGTAAACACGAAGAACCTGATCAAAAAACAACAGATATTCCCGCGCAAGGAATATCTCGGTTTACTGAAAAATATGAATATCCCGGTAATGGTCAATTCCGACTGTCATTATCCTGATCTGGTGAATGATGGGCGTAGTGAAGCATTCGAAATACTAAAAGAGATCGGTTTCAGAACAACCCGCGAATTAATAAAAGGAAACTGGCAGGACGTTGCCATATAAAAATAAAGCGACTTTAAAGTCGCTTTATTTTTTTCTCTTATACAAGAAGGATTGCCACCGTTCCTCGGTATGATCCTGACGGAACATTTCATAACGAGCCATTGTGAAAAGCAAATCAGATAAACGGTTCGTGAATTGAAGGATATTCTCTTCAACAGGATCTTGCCGGTTCAATGTCCACAAACGGCGTTCAGCACGACGTACAACCGTACGAGCCAATTGAAGGTGGGCGGAAATCAATGTTCCCCCCGGAAGGATAAAAAATCCGTTATCCTCCATCTGTGCCGTCAGCGTGTCAATCTGTTGTTCACAGAAAACTACCAGATCGTCCGATAAGGCATTAGGATTCTTATCGCGGATAGCCGATGGAGTCGCCACATGCGACATGACCACCATCAACTCCCGTTGTATCTTACCCAGCACATCTTGCCATTCATGTTCGGGAGGCAATAAAGCCCGTACGACACCGATTTGTGCATTCACTTCATCCAGTGTGCCGTTTGCTTCGATACGGATATCGTCTTTATCCACCCGTTCGCCGCCATGAATACCGGTACGACCTTTATCTCCTCCCCTTGTGTAAATTCTCATATTACTTTTTCGTTGTATCTTTCTTATCTTCTTTATCATCCGGATGGATAATTCCTTTTACAGTTTCTCCGATAGGTAATTTATCCAGAACGCCAAGGCTTGGGGCAACCGTTTTAACCAATTGGTTCAGGAAGTTACCAGTTGTACCCTGCCCACCGTCAAATACGGTAATATCACCCAACTGTATGTGTTCAAATGCCTTCACCTGTTCGCCGGCAATTTCTTTCCACTGATCCACCATCTTGTACTGGATAGCGATAGCCGGATTCGATTCGGCTGCTTCAACCATTGCCTTGAAACCATCGGCTTCAGCCAGCAATGATTTCTTTTTACCTTCGGCTTCGGCTTCCAGTTTCATCTGGATGGCACGGGCTTCGGCTTCTGCCTGAGCTAACGTAGCTTTTGCCTTCGCTTCGGCTTCACGGATCATCTTTTCGGCCACTGCTTCAGCCTGTAGAATAGCTTCCTGGCGGGCGATCTCCGCCGGAACGATCTTCTGTGCTTTCAAGGCTGATTCTACCTTTTTGGCCTTTGCTTCTTCCACTTCACGCTGGGCTATTTCGCGAGCTGCCTGTACAGAGGCTTCCGAACGGGCAGCAGCTTCACCGGCTTGTTTGCTTGCTTCGGCCTGGGTTACGGCTAGTTCGGCATCAGACTTGGCAACCTCTTTGTTTGCTTCGTTTCGTCCGACAGCGGCTTTCTTCCCTGCATCGGCTTTCTTGATTTCCATATCGGAGTTCAGTTCGGCAACACGGCTTTCCTTATCTGTATTGGCTTTTTCGATATTGATATTCTTATCGGCTTCCGCACGAGCTACCTGCGATTCCTTTTCAGCATTGGCAACAGCTACCTGGGCGATACGTTCCTTATCGGCATTGGCCACGGATATTTCCTGCTGCTTCTTGGTTTCAGCAATAGCGATATCCTGATCCTTACGCGTTTCCGCTACGGTCGTTTCACGTTCGCGGATCTGGTTAGCGATCTTGATAGCACCGAGCTTTTCCTGTTCTTCGATATTGGCCTGTGCCTCATTCAAGGCCTTACTTTCAGCTTCTTTACCGAGATTGACAATATAGTTGGCCGCATCGCGTATGTCACTTATATTGATATTCATCAAGTAAAGGCCGAATTTACGCAGTTCCGTATCGATATTATCACGAACCTTAGACAAGAACTTATCGCGGTCGGAATTCAATTCCTCAATAGTCATATCTGCAATAACCAGACGCATCTGGCCATATACGACATCGGTAATCAGGTTCTGCTTATCTGCCGGTTGCAGGCCCAGCAGACGTTCTGCGGCATTCTGCATAACTTCAGGATCCGTACTGATCGCCACCGTGATCGTGGTCGGCACATCCACACGGATATTCTGGGCGGACAAGGCTCCGGTCAATTTACAGTCGATCTGAAGAGGTTTCATGGAGAGGAATTCATATCCCTGAATGATCGGCCACACAAATGCCGCCCCACCATGATACAGTTTTGCTGATTTTTCTCCGGCTGTCTTACCGTACACAACCAGCACTTCATCACTCTTACATTTACGATAACGAGACAGTATCCCGATAAAAGATAGGATAATGACCACCACCAGAATGGCCACCATAATTAGCATTTCCTGTGTCATAATTTAATTGTTGAGTTTGTTATTATTGTATATAAATTGTCCCTGATTCTACTTTGCAAACAATTGTCCGATCGCCTGTCTGATAATCTTTTCCTTCCAGCGAGCGGACTTCCATCTCACGCAATGCGCCATTCATGGCTACCTGAACGATATACCGGATCCCGTCGCGGGCATAAATTGTACATTCCCTTCCTACCAGCGCTTCTGTTTTCTCCGGTTTATTTTCTTTCTGAAGCTGATAGGCTTTCTTATAGAGAAACCACAGAATGAAAACGAATGCCAGACCGATCAGGATACCGATCAGAAAAGTCGATATAGCCGTGCTGTTTGAAATGTACATATACCATCCGAAGCCGATACAAAAATGAGTAAATCCCTTAAATGATACGGCACTGCTAAGGTCGGCATCTATATCCGTATCTGTATCCAGGTCGCCGAAAAAGATAGACATGATAAACTGTATCAGAAATATTGCTGAAGCAACGATCGCGATACCAAGAAAAATAGTATTGACCATGGTATGAATTATTAGTTTATACGAAAATAAGGATTATTTCAATATAATCGGCATATATAATAAAAATATGTATGTTTGCAAGAAATAATTCATATCCCATTATGCAGACGATCATAAAAAAAGTACAGCAATCACTCACAGAAAACATAGACGAAAAGACCCGGCAGACCGCCCAGAACTTCTTTAAAGAGAAGATCATGTATCACGGCGTAAGGATACCTACCGTCAACAAAATCAGTAAAGAGTCTTATGCAGAGATCAAGGAACTGCCTAAAAATGAAATATTTTCGTTATGTGAAGCATTATGGGAGTCGGGATACTCGGAAGAATCTTATATTGCCTGCAACTGGTCTTACTACCTCCATCCACAATACCAACCGGAAGACTTTTCCGTCTTTGAGAAATGGGTAAACAACTATGTAAGTAATTGGGCCTCATGCGATACTTTGTGCAACCACAGCGTCGGAACACTCTTGGAGATGTATCCGGAATATATATCCCGCTTGAAAGAATGGGCACGGTCGGATAACCGATGGACTAAGCGGGCGGCTGCCGTCACCCTGATTATCCCCGCCAGAAAAGGGTTGTTTCTACAGGATATTTTCGAGATAGCAGATATTCTTTTTTATGATCCGGACGATCTGGTACAAAAAGGATACGGCTGGATGCTGAAAGCCGCCAGCGAAGCGCATCAACAAGAAGTATTCGATTATGTGATGTCGAAAAAGGCGACTATGCCCCGCACTTCCTTAAGATATGCTATTGAGAAGATGCCTAAAGAGTTAAAGGCACAGGCGATGGCGAAATAATGGCTAGATAAGTCCGTTCAAGTAATCGGTAAACCACTGGTTGTGTGCACCGTCACCCCAATAAAGATGGGTGTAGCCGGCCAAGACATTCTTATACCTGTACAGCGGCGTATCGACAGAACTGCCTTTCGCCGTCTGTGCCGTAGCGACCGAGACAAGAGGTGCTTCACCTGGCAAGATACGGGAATAATGAAATTCATGCCCTTTCAAAACATAATCTTTATAATGCAAGGTACGATATCCCAGACGCAGTTTCATCTGTTCCATTGTTGCCGACTGGTCGAGCAGGCCAACCATCGGATAAGCGGTTCCTTCTGTCGATCTTATCTCGTTGCATAAATACATCATCCCGCCACATTCGGCCAACAACTTCCCTCCTGCTTCCGCATACTGACGGATCGCCCGGAGCATGGACTGATTGGATGATAATTCAGACAGATATAGTTCCGGATAGCCTCCCGGCAAATAAATAAAATCGGACTCGGGTAATTCCGTATCCTTCAACGGACTGAAAAAAGTAACCTTACCTGATCGATGCAACATGCGGATATTCTCTTCATAAGCGAAGTTGAAGGCAGCATCACGGGCTATCGATATTCTAAAGGAAGATGATCCGTTATCCGGTAATAGATCAACAGATGACTTCATAACACCCGGCTGATAAGCCGTCAATTCCAAAAGCCGGTCGATATCGACATACTTTTCCACCAATCCGGCTATACGGTCGGCAAAATCATCAAAGCAAAAGGTCTCGTCCAACGATAATCCCAGGTGGCGGCTGGGTATTTCAACATCCGCCTGTTTAGGAAGATATCCCAACGCCTCCACTCCGGCATCCCGACAAGCCTGTTTCAGGAAAGAGTAATGACTTTCGGATGCAACAAAATTAAAAACAGCACCAACAAGCTTGATCCCTCTATAGAAATTCCTGAAACCGTATAGCAAAGGAGCAACGGAATAAGCCGTACTTTTCGCATTGACAATCAGCACCACCGGAATATCCAACGTTGCAGCGATCTCGGCACTGCTGCCCTTCATGCCGTCATATCCGTCAAAAAGTCCCATCACCCCTTCAGTAACAGCATAATCAGCCTCCGCCGTATAGCGATCGTATAGATCACGGACATGCTGTTCCGACATCATAAAACGATCCAGATTGACAGAGGGGCAACCGGCCGCCATCTTGTGATGACACGTATCAATATAGTCAGGCCCACATTTGAAAGGTCTGACATTACCGCCTCGGTTCTTCAATGCCCGAAGGAGTCCCAATGTAAATGTTGTTTTACCGCTTCCTGAAGAGGCGGCACCTATTAGCAGATGAGATTTCATAAGTATTCCGGTGAAGTAAGTGTTAAAGCAAGACTGTGCCATGCCCTTGGCACAGTTGTGCCATTCAGGTTGCACAGTTGTGCCACAGGCATGGCACAACTATGTTACCTGCATATGAGAGTAATCTTAATACTGCTCCTTCTCGTTCGGGAAGTCTTGAGATTTCACGTCCTCGATGTACGCTTGTACGGCACGGGTAATCTCCTCCCCTAAATTAGCGTAGCGACGTAAGAAACGGGGAGAAAAGCCTTGATTGATACCGAGCATATCATGCATAACCAACACTTGACCATCTACGCCTCCACCGGCGCCAATGCCGATAACCGGGATCGTAAGCTCCGAAGCGACACGAGCTGCCAACTCCGCCGGGATCTTCTCCAGCACCAAGGCGAAACAACCTATCTCCTCTAGCAAATGGGCATCCTCGATCAGTTTATTAGCCTCGGCCTCTTCACGGGCACGTACCGTATACGTACCGAATTTATTGATCGATTGCGGCGTCAATCCTAAATGTCCCATAATTGGAATACCGGCACACAAGATACGTTCGATAGATTCCCGAACCTCAGCCCCGCCTTCCAACTTGATACAATCGGCATGCGTCTCTTTCATCACCCGGATAGCGGAGGCCAAGGCTTCTTTAGAGTTTCCTTGGTACGTACCGAAAGGCAGGTCTACCACCACCAGCGCACGATTCACCGCTTTCATGACCGATTTACCATGGTAAATCATCTGGTCGAGCGTAATCGGCAAAGTGGTCACGTTTCCAGCCATTACGTTAGAAGCGGAGTCTCCCACCAAGATCCCATCCATTCCTGCTTGATCGATCAATTTCGCCATCGAATAATCATAGGCGGTAAGCATGGATATTTTCTCGCCACGCTGCTTCATCTCTATCAGGCGATGTGTGGTCACCTTTCTATTATCATCTACTTTTGCGACAGACATATTATATTTTTATTAATTGTTTCGGCCGCAAAGGTAAGTATTATTATTTATTTTCAAGACAAACATTCACGGCACTTAAGCCTCTGTCGCCACGTTCAAGGTCGAACGTCACGATATCGTTCACGGAGATATCATCCACAACATTGTTCACGTGAAAGAAATACTTTTCCGTCCCCGACAAGTCACGGATAAACCCGAACCCTTTTGCCTCATTAAAATAGTCTACCCTGCCCCTTAAGATAACGGGAGCCACATCCTCTTTCTTAGGAGTCGAGATCAAGATATCTTCCTGATTTATCTCTTCTTTTTGACGAAGTTCGGGAGGGACAGAG